>OLSN01000103.1_pt1 | contig 89581 bp, 71 predicted proteins | sample 1672411 | NCBI WGS metagenome assembly OLSN01 (sample SAMEA3136683, study PRJEB25190) | human gut metagenome | biome: human gut; feature: human-associated habitat; material: faeces | place: Austria | collected 2013 | reverse complement strand
AAAAGCCGGGGCTAATGTTTCAATTATATTGGGACATTTTCAAAAATGCTTGACACTATTTTTTAATTTTCTCAACTTTTTCGACTTTTTTATTCTTATCTCGTCATTTCACTTATCTGTGCAAACAAATCCAAATCTTCCTGTTTTATCTTTACATTTGTAGTTAAATCCTGTCCGTCAGGGTAAGTAATTTTAACTTCAATTATAGTGTCAGGTGTTATTCCTTTTGCATTTGCTGCATTCAAAAACGGTACTAATCTTGGGTGATTATTTGAAAACTTCTGCCAAGCTCCTTTTATTTTAAACAATGCTGCCGGATTCATATTCTACCTCCTATTTTACTATTGCTATTTTTACTATTGTTATTTTTACTATTGCTATTGTTCTTAATCATTATTTTAACTATTTAAATTAGTTTCATATTTTATTTTACAAAAAATTTATAAAACTATCTATGTAATAATCACATTCTTTTAATATTTCTTTTTCATCTTCCTTTGAGCGTTCCTCATATACTGCTGCTGTCTTAAAGCCGCCTTTTTTTGCTCCAAGAATTCCTGCAAGTATATCTTCATACACAACCGTATCGCATGGATTTGTGCCAAGCCTTCTGGCCGCCTCCAAATACACATCAGGATGGGATTTGCCTTTGTTCACTTCCTTTACCATTACAACTGCATCTATGAATTTATTTAAGCCTGTACGTTCTAACGTCTTTTCAAATAAAACTTTATCTGATGAAGTGGCAACGGCTATCTTTATACCCTGATTATGCAATTTTTCAACGTATTCATACGCTCCATGTTTACAAATTACATCATGAGCATATTTATCTTTTGCCATTTCAAACCATTCATTTACAATATCGTCTATATCTTCATTCAACCCAAATCGGTCTATTGTGTATCTTGCCGTGCGATGTGCATCCATATGTGCTATTGCTTTTGTATAATCGTCAGGCACTTCAAATCCCCTTTTACCTAAGAAATCTAAATCTACCTGATCCCATACCCACATTGAGTCAAATAAAGTCCCATCTAGGTCAAATATAGCGCCCTGCATTTCTAATTCGTATTTCTCTTTGCTCATAAATCTCCTAATTCATTTCCAAATTTTGTAATTTTCTAAAATGTCATCTCCAAAAGTCACAAATCTAATTCATTTCCAAATACTTTGTAAATAACTTAATATGTCTTTTAAAATTCATAAACCTCTTAATTTGTCATTTTCTGAAGCTCATCTAATAAATTTCCAAATAATTCAAGTGCTGTCTCTATCGGTTCTGAGCTTGTCATGTCAACGCCCGCTATCTTTAACAACTCAATCGGATCCTGTGAACTTCCGCCTGTAAGGAATTTCATGTAATCCTCAACTGCCGGCTTTCCTTCCTCTAATATACGCTTTGATAACGCAATTGCTGCTGATAACCCTGTCGCATACTGATATACATAAAATGGATTGTAAAAATGTGGAATCCTTGCCCATTCAAGTTCAATTTCCTTATCTATTACAATGTCATCTCCAAAATATTCTTTATTAAGATTGTAATATATTTCGCAAAGTCTGTCTGCTGTTACACCTTCACCATTTTGTACCATGCTATGGGCAATTTTTTCAAATTCAGCAAACATTGTCTGTCTATATAATGTTCCCTTAAACTGTTCAAGAAAATGATTTATCAAATAAGCTTTTTCTTCTTCATCTTCAGTAATTTTAAGCAAATGCTGTATAAGAAGTGATTCGTTACATGTTGATGCAACTTCTGCCACGAAAATCTTATAGCCGGCATTTACATACGGCTGATTTGCGTCTGAATAATAAGAATGTATAGCATGTCCCATTTCATGTGCCAAAGTAAATACATGATCTAATGTTCCATGATAATTCATAAGAACATATGGATGTGTTCCGTAAGCACCCCATGAATAAGCTCCACTTCTTTTGCCTTCATTTTCATACACGTCAATCCATCTGTTGTCAAATCCTTCTTCTAATACTTTAATATATTCTTCTCCCATAGGAGCTAAGCCTTCTAACACGATATCCTTTGCTGCCTCAAATGAATATTTAGTATCCGGTGCCTTAGCAATCGGAGTATACAAATCATACATATGAAGTTCAGAAACATCCAAAATCTTTTTTCTAAGAGATACATACTTATGCATCTTATCCATATTTTTGTGAACTGTTTCTATTAAATTATCATACACACTTTCAGGAATATTGCTTCCATACAGATACATTTCTCTTGCTGATGAAAAGTTTCTAACCTGTGCATAAAAATTTGCCTGATCCAAATTTGCTGCAAATGTAGCAGCCAATGTATTTCTCATCTTACCATAAGTTTCATACACACCTTCAAATGCTGCTTTTCTCACTTCCCTGTCCGTGCTTTCCAACAATGGCACAAAATTTCCGTGGGTAATTTCTATCTCTTCCCCTTCCTCCGTTGTAATTGAAGGGAATTTAATATCAGCTCCGTTGTACATTGAAAAAATATTTTCCGCTGCATTTGCCATCTGTCTGCTTTTTGCAAGGATTGTCTCTGTCTTTTTATCAAGAGTATGATTTTTACCTCTTAAAATTTCACTAATGTATCTTTTATAAGTTTCAAGTTCAGGATTTTCATTAAAAAATACATTTATTTTTTTTGTTGTTATTTCTAATATTTCAGGTTCAGCAAATGCACTTGCGCCACTCATCTCCACCATTAATTTCTGTACTCTGGCAGCAAATTCCTGATACATGCTGTTTGCCATATCCTGATGATATCTCATATTTGCATAAACATATAAACGTTCCATTAGCAAATTTGTTTCATCATTGAATTTAAGATATTCAAGAAGACGATCCGCACTTTCTCCTAGTGTGCCTTCAAAATCTTCATACTGAAAAATCATTCTCTGGAGTCTTCCAAATTCCTCCTCCCAGAAGTCATCACTTTCAAACATATCTTCAAGACACCATGTATCTTCTACTTTTTGCTCTATTCTCTTCATATTCTGTTCCTCCTAAAATATGTATTGCCTATTCTTTAAGTCGGCAGCTAATCATCAGAAACCTTTATAAAAATGAACTTCGTTCATTGTGTTTTCTTCTACAAATATCCTAATGTACGCAATACAAAAATAATTAATGTTATTGTAAATGCTGACATCATAGTAGTTATTACTACCATACTGCTTGTAAGAGTTCCATCACACTTCATATTTTTTGCCATTATGTAACAACTTGGCGTTGTTGGTGATCCTAACATTATTACTAATGCCATTAACTTAGCATCTCTGTAACCAAGCCACACTGCAACAGGTAAAAATACAGCAGCCATAATTACAAGTTTTATGGCTGAACCTGTAACTGCCGGCCCCATTTTCTTTAATGCACTTGAAAATTCAAATGAGCCACCAATCGCAAGCAAAGCTAAAGGTGTTGCCATTTTTGCTATATTCCCAATAGTATTATCTATCATAAGTGGGAAATCTACTCTAAAAATTGAAAGCAGCAATCCTACTACAATACCTATAATAATTGGATTTGTAACAATGCCTTTTATTGTATTTTTGACAGGTGAGCCTTCAATTTCTTCTCTTCTTGGGCTTTCTATTGTAAGCACTATTACAGAATATATGTTATAAAGCGGAACTGCCCCAATAATCATAAGCGGAACCATTCCTGTGTCACCATACATATTTAATACAAATGCCGTTCCAAGCACTGCCGCACTTCCCCTAAATGAACCCTGCACTAATTCCGGAACAAGAGTTTTATCTTTTAGAAATGCTTTTGCAAGCGCCCATATTGCAAAAAAGCATAGTGATGTCACTATCATGCAATACAAAATATATTTGCCATCAAATTCCTGTCTAAAATCTGTATTCATTAAATCCTGTATCAAAAGGCATGGCAATGTAACTTTAAAGTTTATTTTATTTGCGACCTTTATAAATTCAGGTGTTATCCAGCCAATTCTTTTCAAAACATATCCTACTACAATTACCAAAAATACAGGAACTGTAGCGTTGAGGCTGTATATCAAATTACTCATTATTTTGTCTCCTTAGTAATCATTTAAGCATTTATGATGAATGGCTGTTATCGTAAGATGCATAGTTGCCTTTGATTTACCTATCATCATATTATCAATCCTATTTATGATAAAAATATGAAATCACTTGCGAAGCATCGCTATTTCTTTCTTGTATGGAGGATATGATTTCTTACTGTCATTTTCATCTTTAATATATGGAGTTTCCAAAATTTTAGGAACGCTCTCAAATTCAGGCAAATGAACTATTTTGTGCAATGTTTCAAAGCCAATATAACCTTTGCCGATATTTTCATGTCTGTCTTTACCTGCTCCAAGTTCATTTTTGCTGTCATTTATATGAAATACCGCAATCTGGTCTGTTCCGATTGTCTTGTCAAATTTTACTAAAGTCGCACTTAAATCATTTACCAAATCATATCCGCTGTCATTTACATGGCATGTATCAAAGCACACTCTTAATTTATCATTGTATTTTACGCCATCATAAATTCTTGCAAGTTCTTCAAAATTTCTTCCGATTTCACTGCCCTTTCCTGCCATTGTTTCAAGTGCAATATTTATCTTAGTATCACTCGTAAGTACTTCATTTAAACCTTCGATAATTTTGTTAATTCCTGCGTCTACTCCTGCTCCAACGTGAGAACCCGGATGAAGCACCATGCTTTTTGCCCTCATCGCCTGTGCTCTTTCAATCTCTTTTGCGAGAAACTCTACAGCTAATTCATAAGTTTCAGGTTTAACTGTATTTGCCAGATTAATAATATACGGTGCGTGAATTACCACTTCATCTATTCCATGTTCATCCATATATTCCCAGGCTTTATCAATATTTAATTCACTTATTTCTTTTCTTCTTGTATTTTGCGGAGCACCTGTGTAAGCCATAAACACATTTGCACCATATGAAGCTGCTTCCTTTGCAGAACCAAGCATCATTTCTTTACCATTCATTCCAACATGGGATCCAATACGTATCATTTTACTTTCCTCTCATTTTTAATCAGTCCATTTGCTATTTTACTACAAACATTCATACTTGACCACATCTGTAATATATTTAATCTCCATTACTTCCAATATTTTATCTCTAAAATTCTCCAAAATGTGATACAATAGTTTTATTGGAAACAGTTGTTGGGAGGATTTTTATGGGTTTAACAATTGAAAAAACTGTCCGTTCTGACCATATGGATGTACTAAAAAATATTGTATCCATTTGTTGTCAGAATGATTCTAAAAAATATTCCTTTTTTTACGAGGAGGATGACTCCTATTTATTTGGGCATCCGGGATTTTTTTATTTTAGTGATGACAGCGATAATATATTGGGATTTATTTGTCTTTCCGGAATCGACAGACAAAACTTCGATGTATGTGGTTTTGTTCTGCCTGCCTATCGTAACAATGGCATTTTTTCTCAATTATTAACTGCTGTTAAAGAAGAATATAAAAATATCAATCTTTCATTTCCGCTTCCTGCTCATTGCAAAAATGCAGCTGAAGTTTTGAGAAAAAATAATTTCAGATACTCCGATACAGAATGTAAAATGTCTTTAAATTTGAAAAATTTAATCATTTATCCTTCTGAATTCGATATAGATATTACAAGTTCGGGTAAAGGTACACAGCAATGTGCCTTTTTTAAAGACGACTTTTTTGTTGGTTCCTGCTCACTCACTTTAATAAATGATTCCTATTGTATTTTAAGTGAAGTTGAAATTATAAAAAAATATCGCGGACTTGGACTTGGTGCACACTTAATTAACTGTCTGTTAGGTTATTTAGATGAAATAAACATCGACAAGGTAATCCTTCATGTTACAAAAAGTAACGTGCCGGCTTTTCGTCTTTATCAATCGATGGGATTTGTTGTCGATTCAAGTCTTGATTACTATTGTCTTAATTTATAATAAAATAAGAAAGCAAGCTTAGTTTTCCCCATTTTTTGAGAAATAAAAAGAGCTTCGTATTTGTATCACTTTCAATTTTCAGATTTTACATCTGTTTTAAACTGATACATACGAAACTCTTTTTATTATTTTTCTGTATTTTTCTAATTATATTCCGCTGATTCTAAAGTATGCATATGATTAAATGGAAAATAAACGCACATTGCTTTTGCAATTATTTTATCTTTCTTTACATAAGTGTTATTCCAGTATCTTGCATCATTTGAAATATTTCTGTTATCACCCATTAAGAAATAACTTCCTTCCGGTACATTATATTCATTCTTTCCATTTGGAAGATTGCTTGCATCATTTCCAACTGTCCATTCCTCAGGCAAATAATCTTCTTCTAATGGTTCTTCTGAATCATTTATGTAAATTTTTCCTTCTTTAATTACAACCTTATCACCAGGCAAACCGATTACTCTCTTTACAAATAACTGACTTTCATCATCCGGGAATTTAAAAATTACAATATCTCCACGCTTTATGTCGCCTGTTTTATATGCCAATCTGTTTCCAAGCATTCTGTCTTTAGTCATAATTGTTGTTTCCATTGAGCCACTTGGTACATTTGCATTAATTATCACAAAATTATTTACTAAGAATGCAATTACAACTGCCGCAATAAATATTCTAATCCAACTGAAAACTTCTTTCTTCAAGTCAAATGGTTCTAATTCTTCTAGTTTTCTTTTTATCTTTTTCTTTTCTTTCTTAGTCAAATTCGGGTCATTTAACTGTTCCTGATACTTTGCCCTCTCCAATTCTTTTTTCTTCAGTTCTTCTGCCTTCTTAGCCTCTTTCTCAGTCATATTTTCGTTTATATTATCACTCATGTCATTTCCTTTCCGAAGAAAAAAGTTATTTTCTCTTCCCCTAAATTCTTATTCATTATATCCACAAAAACAATGATGTGCAAGACTTCCTCCTTTAACTCTTTGTAAACTTACATTAAGTTTTTGTGAACTTGAATATTTCTTATTAACATTTGTGAAAAATTTGCATAAAAATAGGGCTGCTTTTTGCAACCCTATTTTTTATAAATTCGTATATCCCATAAGACTTTTATCAACAGCCTTTGCTGCTTCACGGCCTTCATGAATTGCCCATACAACTAACGACTGACCTCTATGCATATCTCCTGCTGTGAATACTTTGTCTACATTTGTCTGATAACTTTCAGGTGCTGTCTTGACATTTGTTCTTTCATTTACAGCAACGCCGAATGCCTTTGTTACATAATCCTGACTACCAAGGAATCCTGCTGCTATTAATACAAGCTGAGCCTTTACTTCGTACTCACTTCCCGGTATTTCCACCATGTTAAATCTTCCCGTCTTTTCATCTTTCTTTGACTCTAATTTAACTAAAACAACTTTTTCAAGATTTCCATTTTTGTCTTTCTTAAATTCTTTGACTGTTGTCTGGTAAACTCTTGGGTCATGTCCAAATACTGCAATTGCTTCTTCCTGACCATAATCTGTCTTGCAGACTTTTGGCCATTCAGGCCATGGGTTATTTGCTGCTCTTTCATCAGGTGCTTTTGGCATCATTTCTAACTGTAATACACTTTTTGCTCCGTGACGGATACATGTACCTACACAGTCATTTCCTGTATCACCACCACCGATGACAATTACATCTTTACCCTTTGCAGAAATAAAGGTTCCTTCTTTAAGTCCGTTATCAAGCAAACTCTTTGTTGTTGATTTTAAGAAATCTACTGCAAAATAAATTCCATTTGCATCTCTTCCTGTAGCCTTAATATCTCTTGGATTTGTAGCTCCACATGCAAGAATTACCCTGTCATATTCTTTTAATATCTTATCTGCCTTTATATCTTTTCCAATATCTTTACCTGTTACAAATTCAACGCCTTCTTCTTTCATAATATTGATTTTTCTATCAATAATATGCTTTTCAAGTTTCATATTTGGAATTCCGTACATAAGCAATCCACCAACTCTGTCTGCACGTTCAAATACTGTAACATTATGTCCACGTTTATTAAGCTGGTCGGCTGCTGCAAGTCCCGAAGGGCCTGAACCGATAACCGCAACCTTTTTTCCTGTTCTCATTGATGGAGCTTTTGCTGCCGCAAATCCCTTAGCATATGCATTTTCAATAATTGTATTTTCATTTGCTCTACATGAAACCGGATTTCCATTCAATCCACAGGTACATGCCTTTTCACATAAAGCAGGACATACTCTTGATGTAAACTCAGGGAAATTGTTTGTCTTGTGTAAACGATTATAAGCCTGTTCCATATTTCCATGATATAAAAGGTCATTCCACTCAGGTATAAGGTTATTTAGAGGACAACCTGATGCCATGCCTGCTAACATTTTACCTGACTGACAAAATGGAACTCCGCAATCCATACATCTTGCAGCCTGGCATCTTTGTTTTTCAAATGATAATGGTTCGTGAAATTCATTAAAGTTTTTTATTCTTTCTTTTGGTGAATAAGCCGGTGCATCTTCACGCTCATATTCTAAAAATCCTGTTGGTTTTCCCATCTTTCTTTCTCCTCTTCATTTAAATTTCTTCCATTAGGACAAGCAGTTCGATTCCGCAGCCTTTGCTGCTTCATCTCACTCGCTTTGCTATCCTACCTCTAACCGATAGGACAAGCAGTTCGATTCCGCAGCCTCCGCTGCTTCATCTCACTCGCTTTGCTACGCAAATAATAAATAATTACTTCCTTCGGCAGTACGCCAGCGTCCTGCCGACGTAGTAATTATTTATTGCTTGTCCTATCTTGTTGCCGCATAAAATGCTTCGATTTGTGCCTGTTCCGGATTTAATCCTTTTTCTTCCATTTTTGCAATGGCATTTAATATCTTCTTATAATCGTAAGGAATGATTTTCTTGAATTTTGGAAGATATTCTTCAAAGTTTTCAAGTATTTCCTTTCCTCGTACTGAGTTTGTATATTTAACATGTTCTTCAAGCGTTTTCTTTAATTCCTGAACATCATATTTATTTGACAACTCTTCTGTAGATACTAACTCTTTATTTGTTTTCATATATAAATCGTTGTTTTCATCAAGTACATAAGCAACACCGCCGCTCATACCTGCTGCGAAGTTCTTACCTACTTTACCGATAATTACTACACGTCCGCCTGTCATGTATTCACATCCGTGTTCTCCAACACCTTCTACAACTGCTGTAGCACCTGAATTTCTTACACAGAAACGTTCTCCTGCTACACCGTTTATATATGCACTTCCACTTGTAGCACCATATAAAGCAACATTACCGATAATGATATTTTCATCCTGTTTAAACTTAGATTCCTTAGGTGGTTTAACAACAATCTTTCCACCTGATAAACCTTTACCAAGATAATCATTGCTATCACCTGTAAGTTCTATAGTTAATCCCTTAGGAATAAATGCACCAAAGCTCTGTCCGCCGGCACCGTTACATTTTACAACATACATATCGTCATCTAATGTATCGTTATATTTCTTTGTAATTTCTGAGCCAAATATTGTACCAAATGATCTGTCTAAGTTATTTACATCAACTTCAACACTTGCTGCCTTTTTAGCATCTAAAGCCTTGCCTAATTTTTTCAATAATACAGTTACGTCTTTTGTCTGGTCTAACTTAAAGTCATATACATTTTTCTTGTTGTACTGAACTCTTTCATTTGCAAAATCAGCATTGATTATCTTATCAAGATTTACTTCAGATGCATGACCTGCTGTAACATTTTCTTTTACCTTTAATAAATCAGCTCTACCAACTAATTCATCTACTGTTCTAACGCCAAGTTTTGCCATGTATTCTCTTAATTCCTGAGCTATAAACTTCATAAAGTTTACCACATATTCAGGTTTTCCTTTGAATCTCTTTCTAAGTTCAGGATTCTGTGTTGCCACACCAACAGGACATGTATCAAGGTTGCATACCCTCATCATTACGCATCCCATTGTTACTAATGGGGCTGTCGCAAATCCGTATTCTTCTGCACCAAGCATTGCAGCAATTGCTACATCACGTCCACTCATTAACTTACCATCTGTTTCAACAATAACTTTATTTCTTAGACCATTTGCAATCAATGTCTGATGTGCTTCTGCTAATCCAAGTTCCCAAGGAAGACCTGCATTGTAAATTGAATTTCCCGGAGCTGCACCTGTACCACCATCAAATCCTGAAATAAGAATTACCTGCGCTCCTGCTTTTGCAACACCTGCTGCTACAGTACCAACACCTGCTTCTGAAACTAATTTAACTGAAATTCTTGAATCTCTGTTTGCATTTTTCAAATCATAAATCAGCTGTGCCAAATCCTCAATTGAATAAATATCATGATGAGGTGGTGGTGAAATTAAGCTTACACCCGGTGTTGAATATCTTGTTTTTGCAATCCAAGGATAAACTTTCTTTCCAGGCAAATGTCCACCTTCACCAGGTTTAGCACCCTGTGCCATTTTAATCTGAATTTCTTCTGCACTTACAAGATATCTTGATGTAACACCAAAACGTCCTGAAGCGACCTGCTTAATCTTTGAACATTTGTTAAGTCCGTCTTTTCCAACAACTAAACGTTCAGGAGCTTCTCCACCTTCACCTGAATTTGATTTTCCACCAATCATATTCATTGCAATTGCCATTGTTTCATGTGCTTCCTGAGAAATTGAACCATATGACATTGCTCCTGTCTTAAATCTCTTAACAATTGAATCAACACTTTCTACTTCATCAATTGGGATTCCACCATTTTCAGGAAATTTAAAGTCAATTAATCCTCTTAAATGTACCGGACTCATTTCCTCGTCAATCATATGCGTATACTGTTTAAATAAATCATAGTTTCCTGTCCATGTTGCCATTTGAAGAGTATGAATTGTCTGTGGATTATATTTATGTTCTTCTTTTCCACTTCTTAATTTATGAGAGCCTGAACTTTCAAGAGTAAGGTCGACATCAAGTCCTAATGGATCAAATGCTTTTGAATGAAGTTCTTCAACATTTTCTTCAATATCACGCATTGTGATACCTTCTACTCTGCTTACAGTTCCTGTAAAATATTTATCAATTACTTCACTACTAATTCCGATTGCTTCAAAAATCTGTGATCCCTGATATGACTGAATTGTTGAAATACCCATCTTAGATGCTATCTTAACTATTCCATGAAGTATCGCATCGTTATAATCATCAATTGCTGCGTATGGGTCTTTATCAATCATATTTTCATCAACCATCTGTTTGATTGTATCATGTGCCAAATAAGGATTGATTGCACTTGCGCCATAACCAAGTAATGTTGCAAAATGATGTACATCTCTTGGTTCACCACTTTCAAGAATAAGTGAAAGTGTTGTTCTTTTCTTTGTTTTTACAAGATGCTGATGTACTGCTGATACAGCTAAAAGTGCCGGTATCTGTACATGATATTCATCTACACCTCTGTCTGAAAGTATTATGATATTTGCTCCATCCTTATGCGCTTTATCTACATCTACGAATACCTGTTCAATAGCTTTCTCTAATGCAATTCCTTTGTAATATACGATTGGAACCTTTGCAGCCTTAAATCCATCTACATTCATATTTTCAATCTTAAGTAAATCTGTACTTGTAAGAATTGGATTATGAATTTTTAATACCTTACAGTTTTCAGGTTTTTCTTCTAAGATATTTCCGTCTTTACCTATATAAACAGAAGTTGATGTAACTATTTCTTCTCTGATTGCATCAATAGGTGGATTTGTTACCTGAGCAAATAACTGCTTAAAGTAATTGTATAATGGATTCTTTGCTTCACTAAGTACTGCTATTGGTGTATCTTTACCCATTGCACTAATTCCTTCTGCTCCGTTATTTGCCATTGGAATTATCTTCTTTAAATCTTCATAAGTGTATCCAAAGTTTTTCTGTAATCTCTGTCTTTCTTCCTTTGTATATGATTCAACTTTTTTATTTGGAATCTTTATATCTTTCAAATATACAAGATTGTTATTTAACCATTCACCATATGGTTTTCTTGTTGCATATTCTTCTTTTAATTCATCATCATCAATTAATTTTCCATTTACAGTATCTACAAGAAGCATACGTCCTGGACGAAGTCTATCTTTTACTACTATTTTTGCAGGGTCAATTTCAAGAACACCTACTTCTGATGAAAGAATCAACTGGTCATCATCTGTAATATAATATCTTGATGGTCTTAATCCGTTTCTATCAAGGATTGCTCCCATGTAATCTCCATCTGAGAAAAGGATAGATGCCGGTCCATCCCATGGTTCCATCATTGTTGCATAATACTGATAGAAGTCTTTTTTGCTCTGTGTAATTGTGTTGTTATTTTCCCATGGTTCAGGAATACACATCATTACTGCAAGAGGCAAATCTACTCCATTCATTACTAAGAATTCTAATGTATTATCAAGCATTGCTGAGTCAGAACCATTTGTATCTACTACAGGCATAACTTTCTGAATAGAATTTTTCATATATTCACTATCCATTGATTCTTCTCTTGCAAGCATGTTATCTGCATTTCCACGAATTGTATTTATTTCTCCATTATGAACAATAAATCTATTTGGATGAGCTCTCTTCCAACTTGGATTTGTGTTAGTTGAGAATCTTGAATGAACCATTGCTATAGCTGATTCAAAATCTTTACTCTGTAAATCATCAAAAAACATTCTAAGTTCTCCAACTAAGAACATACCTTTGTATACTATTGTTCTACTTGACATTGAAACTGTATATGTTCCAACACTGCTGTGTGAAAATACTCTTCTTACAATGTATAATTTTCTATCAAAAGGTAATCCTTTTTCTACATCTTCAGGTTTCTTTATGAAGCACTGCATAATGTATGGCATGCATTCAACTGCCTTAGTTCCTAAAATTTCAGGATGTGTTGGTACTTCTCTCCATCCTAAGAATTCAAGTCCTTCTTTCTCAACTATTATTTCAAGCATTTTCATTTCACGCTTACGGACAAGTTCGTCCTGAGACATAAAGAACATTCCAACTCCGTATTCTCTTTCATTTCCAATGTCAAATCCTAAATTCTTTGTAGCTTTCTTAAAGAACTTATGTGAAATCTGTAACAAAATACCAACTCCGTCACCAGTCTTTCCTTCTGCGTCCTTACCTGCTCTATGCTCAAGATTTTCTACTATCTTTAAAGCATTTTCTACTGTTTCATGAGATTTGATACCTTTAATGTTTACAACTGCACCAATACCACAGTTATCATGTTCAAATCTTTCATCGTATAAGCCATCTTTTTTTGCTTTCTCAAATAATTCGTTTTGATTCATCGTATCCCTCCTGATAGTTAGAATATAAAAAAGGTACAAAGGACTGCCTCAGTTGCATAGCAACACTGAAGTACGCCTTTGTACCTTTATGCTTACTTTTTTATTTACTTAATTTTATAAACTATTTTTATGACAAAATCAAGTAAAATTAAGTAAAAATTACATATTTTTTTATTTTTTTTACTTTCTCTATTTCAAATACGTGTCTCAACTTAGTTTGTCTTAACTAATTTAACCATTTGGTTTACTTTAGAAAGCCTTTTATAAAAAAATTCTTCCGTACAAAAAAGCTTTGCTTTATGCACGGAAGAATTTTTCTTTATTAACTATTAAGGAAATCCTTAATCTTCTTACTTCTAACAGGATTTCTTAATTTTCTTAATGCCTTAGCTTCAATCTGTCTGATACGCTCTCTTGTAACGTTGAATTCCTTTCCAACTTCTTCAAGAGTTCTTGGATGTCCATCTCTTAAACCAAATCTTAAGATAATAACTTCCTTTTCACGTTCTTTCAAATCTTCAAGCAATACATCAATGTGTTCTCTAAGCATAACTGATTCAATGTTAGCTTCCGGAGTAACTGTATTGTTGTCTGCAACAAAATCTCCTAAGTTAGAATCATCTTCTTCACCGATAGGTGTTTCTAATGATGCCGGTTCTCTTGCTATCTGCATTATCTCTAAAACTTTTTCTTCTGTTATATCTAATGCGTTAGCTAATTCCTGAGTTGATGGCTCGTAACCTAACTCTAAAGTTAATTTACGCTGCATCTTTGACATTCTGTTAATTGTCTCAACCATATGAACAGGTACACGGATTGTTCTTGCGTGGTCTGCAAGCGCTCTTGTTACAGACTGTCTAATCCACCATGTAGCATATGTACTCAGCTTATATCCTTTTTCGTAATCAAATTTTTCAACACCTTTTATGAGTCCTAAGTTACCCTCCTGTACTAAATCAAGGAAACTCATACCTCTTCCTGTGTATCTCTTAGCAATACTAACAACAAGACGTAAATTAGCTTCTATTAATTTGTCTTTAGCAACAGGATCGCCTTCTGATTTACGTTTAGCAAGTTCAAGTTCTTCTTCTGCAGTTAACAATGGAACTGTACCTATTTCTTTTAAGTACATTCTAACAGGGTCTTCTGTTCCGACACCTTCAAGTAAACCAACATTATCTAATTCAACAATTTCTTCTTCATCTTCAAAATCGTCATCTGTAGGCTCTAAATCAATAGGACCTTCTGCTGCAAGTGTCAAATCTGCTTCTGTTGGTTCTGCATCAGATACAGCCTCTTCTGTATCATCTAACTCTTCATTATCAGCATCATCTACCGCTTCCACATCAGTTTTCACACTTGTCTTCTTTGTTGATTTCTTTGTTTCTGACTTTCCGTCTGAATCACCTGTTTTAACTGTCAATCCATTTTCAATTATATACTCGGCAATAGCATCTTTATGTTCGCCTGTAAGTGGCATCCCCTGAAACATGTTATCAACATCAGCAGTTGTAACCACTCCACCATTCTTCTTGCCAAGTTCTACTAATTCTGTCAGTTTTTCTGTAAAGTCTTTCTTCTTCACTACAGCAATCCCTTTCTTTGAATTTGAATAACTCCGACTAATCATGAACTCATAAATATATAAAAACTCTCTTCGTCGAGATAGACCTATCCACATTAAGTGTTGGTTATTCAACTTACAATTATACGCATATGTTTAAAATCCGTCAACATTATTTTTAAATATTTTGTAAAAAAATACGCAAATTTGTATCAATGAGTAGATATTGCATAATTACTGTCTACTTATTATGAATATTTGGTAGGATTGTTGGAATGCGTAGCACGGAACAATCCGTAAACATCAAAGTTGGTGCTTTTGATTCCAACATATTTTTATTCTGAAATAATTTCTCCTCCGCAAAGCACATATCCATCCTGATATACAACTAAAGATTGTCCCGGGGTCACTGCTCTTTGAGGTTTGTCAAATTCACAATACAATTTTTCATCTTCCATCCACACAATACAGTCTGCCCCTTCATGGTTATATCTTATTTTCGCAAATGCTCTTTGCTTTCCACTAATACTTTCCTTTGCCATCATATTAACATTGTGCGCAACTACTATCTTTTTAAACAGGGATTCATTGTCACATACCACAATCTGATTCTTATTGGCATTGATTTCACAAACATACATATTTTTATTTTGCAATTTCAAACCTTTTCGCTGTCCGACTGTATAAAAAATAATTCCTTTATGTTTTCCAACAACTTCTCCATCCATTGTCACAATATCTCCCGGTATTGCCCTTTTTCCTGTTTCTTTATATATAAAATTTGCATATTTTCCATCGGGAATAAAGCACATATCCTGACTGTCTTTTTTATGTGCAACAGGAATTCCCGCTTTTTCAGCAATCTTTCGCACTTCATCTTTTTCATAGCTGCCAAGAGGCATGATTGTATGTTCAAGCTGTTCCTGAGTCAGTAAATGCAATGCATATGTCTGGTCTTTTTTTGCCGTTTTTGAATTTTTAATTGCGTACCTTCCATTTTCTAATTTTTCTATCTTTGCATAATGACCTGTTGCAATATAATCCGCTCCTAAATTTCCTGCCTTTTCCCTTAAAGCCTGCCATTTTACATATCTGTTGCATACCACACAAGGATTAGGTGTCTTTCCGTCATTATAAGTTTTAACAAAATATTCTATAACATTTTTATGAAATTCTTCATTAAAATTAAGCACATAATGAGGAATATCCAAATACGCCGCCACTTTCCTTGCGTCTTCCACCGCTGCTATTCCTGTTTCTCCACTTTCAGGAATATCTTTCTGCCACACCTGCATTGTAACGCCAATTACATTGTAACCCTGTTCCTTTAATAAATATGCCGTAACCGATGAGTCAACTCCCCCTGATAACCCTACTACAACTGTTTTATTTTTCATTTTTAACCTCTTAAATATTTCTTATTTTTATAGACATCATGTTGTCTTTTTTCTTATCCTCTATTATAATATTTTTGTAAATAACTTCAAGTAAAGGAAAGGCCATTATACCATATGTAATGGCTAATATTATGCATGAATATTAAAATAGATAAACGTAGTCAGCGCACAAGGGAAGCTTTGAAGAAAACGCTTGCGCAAATGATGATAAAACAGAATATTAATGATATTACAATTAAAAATCTTGTTGTTCTTGCAAATATAAATCGTTCAACTTTTTATCTGCATTATACGGATATATTTGACCTATTACAGGAAATGGAAAACGACATTATTTCCCAGATTCAAAAGGTACTTGATTCCTATCCTTCATTATCAAGAGCTCAAAGTTACAGTTTTGTAACTGACTTGATTTCTGTTTTTGAAACAAACAGAGATTCATTAAAAGCTTTAATGGGATATCACGGCGATGCATTTTTTATACAACGTATGGAAGACGTAATCGAAAGTAAGGTAAGAAAACAGATTAATCTTATATATTGCTTTAATAATTCAATCGCACCTGAATATGTTTATTCGTTTTTAAGAAGCGGTTGCATTGGAATGCTTAAAACATGGATTTTTTCTGATTGCGTTACACCGCCTGAAGAAATGGCTGTATTTGTATACAACACAGTCCATGATATTATCACAAGACTTATAGAAGATACTTCTAAGTAATATCAGATAAATTTTTGATAAACATAAAAAATGAACACAAATTCGCTATCACTAAGCGTAACTTATTTGTGTTCATCTTTTTTATCTTTTTATCGCAATCAGTTCTTCATCATCTTCTCTGTTGGTATCAGAAAATTCACTTATAAAACCATAAATATAATTTTCTGAAATACACTGAGGCCTAATTAATTTTCCCTTCATATCATAATTTATTTTCCAGTCCGTAATCTTTCCCGTTTTCATATCACATTCCTTATATCTTGGTTCTACAGAATAATCCTCTGAGTCAAATCCTCCAAGTTGTTTATTCTCATCATAGTCCGTTTCCACCCAATATAATTTTTCTTTTGTCTGGCAAAAATACATTCTATATGAATTTCCTATTTCTTTCATATTTTCTGTCTTTACATTATATTGATATAAAGAATCTCCTGCTCCATATTGTAATGACAGGTAATAATAATCTCCTTCTTTTCCTAATATGAAAAAATCATAAAATTCTTTAGCCTTTTCTTTATTAATGCCTTCGTAAGTGCACTCATAATTGAATTTTAATTTACTTAATTTATTTGTATCTAAGTCAATACTATAATATTCACATTTCTGATCAAATATATCTATTCCCTTTGAATAGCTGTTTTTTTCTGTGGACAACCATTCTGTATAATCAGCATACGATTTAAATTCAGAATTATAAATACTTTTGTTCTGACAAAAATAATTAAACACAAGTTTATTTCCTATTAATTTCATTGCACTAACATCCGCATCTGCTTTTTCTCCAAAATCAGTCAGTTTTTTCATTTTACCATTTTTCAAATCTACAGAATACACCTCTGCCTCTGCTTTTTCTATTGTAGCCACACCATTTGCGTCTTCTTCTCCATACTTTTCACTATATCCCACACAATATATTTTACCTGACTCTACGACTGCACTGCTACTATCAACATTAAATTCCATATCGGCAATTTTCTTCTTATTCGTTCCATCAACATTGCTTTTATATAACGCCATACTACTTTCACCTGTAAAATAATATAAATCATCTTTATATATAAAAGCGAAATTAACATCACCTACAAATACTGCATTACATTCTGACTTCTGATAATCAGTACATCCATGACTACAATTTGCTCTGCCACAGGCATATGTATAACTATTGTTTTGAGGATTATAGTATTTTATCTTTCGATAATTCATCTTTCGTATCTCTAATTAATAATTCGTTCATTATGTTTCCCCAATTCATTTTTCTTTATCATTCTATACTTCTTTTTGTTATACCTATATCTTGTCACATATTAACATTTAAACACCTCTTCAATACACTTGGAGCAATATACATTCATCCCAATACCCTTACTCCATACTTTCTACAAACAAAAAGCATTCAGACTTTCGTGTGGTTTATTACACGTGAAATCCAAATGCTTTTTATAATTAATTTTATAAAATTCTAAATAAGCTAAATTTTTCACCCCATATATCCCCACAAGTAACTAAAATAATTTAATTTACATCATCAGCCGGTACAATTGGTGACCATCCATCATCCTGTCCCGGATATTCTTCTGAGTCGCCACTTACCTGTTCATCTGCTGTATTTTCGTTATTACCTTCGTTATCAGCTGCATTGCCATCTTCTATCATATCTACTGAATCCCAATAATTCGTTTCACCTTCAGCTGATTCGTTGTCCATTGAATTGTTGTCATTTGCCACATCTGTCTGATAATTAGTTGTTGTCACTTCCATCTTATTCTCAGCATCTTTTTTTGTGCCTGAAGGATGTAACACAACAATCAAAACTACTGCTAAAATAACTGCCACAATTCCTACTATAATTATACTTTTTTTCTTTGACATAAATACCACCCCTTAGTACAGATAATTTAATTTAAACATCATCCATACCATATGTCAATATTATTATTCTTTTTCAATTCTATCTACATACTGAGACTTGTAATATAAATAAAGTCCCTTATATTCCTCACTATGTTTGTCCATCATATGTCCATGCATATCATCTAAATGCAATTCTTTATTTACCCTCTTAGTAATATGCAAAGCTATATTTTCACAGTGGCTGGCAATTCTCTCAAAATTAGTAAGTAAATCTAATAAAGTAATGCCTGCTTCTATGCTGCATTGTCCATTTTCCAATCTTGAAATATGATTGTCTTTTATCATATTTTTTAATCTTGAAATTATCTTAACCATTGGCTCTACTCTGATAACTGATATTTCGTCATCTTCTTTAAATGCCTGGAATGTTGTATTAATAATAGATTCTACTGCATCTACTAAGACCTCAACTTCTTTTAATCCCTTATCAGAAAAATGAGCTTTTCTTTCATTCATTTCTTCCATTAGGAATGAGATGTTTATACAGTGGTCACCTATTCTTTCCAAATCTCCAACTGAATTTAATAATTCAGATACGACTCTTTTTCCATCTCCCGGAAGCTGTTTTGCATCTATCTTTAAAATGTATGAACTTAAAACGCTTTCACATTTATCAATAAAGTCTTCATTTTTTCTTGCTTCATCTAACAACTTAATGTCAAAATGTTTAATGAGCTCACATGCAATCTTATAGTTATTTGATATTGCATCCGTCATTGCCCACATAACTTCTTTACTCTGCTTTAAAGCTACTGTAGGTGTTTTTAATAACATTGGATCAAGTGTTCCAAGTTCCTTATCCATAAGAGACTCTTCTTCATTTCCAACAATTTTTCCTGTCAAATCACCTACTTTATCTGAAAATGGAAGTAAAACTAAACTTGTAATAAGATTAAATCCTACATGGATAATAGCAATCTTACTTCTGTTTACAGTTTCACCAAATATTGCTAATCCAAATGCTTCTTTACATACACAGAATATAATCATAAATGAAATTGCACCTATAATATTAAACAATAAATAGCTAAGAGAAACTCTTTTTGCTTTTTTATTTGCACCGATTCCACCTAAAATAATAGCAACACATTTACCAATGTTCTGACCGATAATAATAGGAATTGCAGTTCCATATGTTACTACTCCTGTAGCGGAAAGCGCCTGTAAAATACCTACTGAAGCAGATGAGCTCTGAATAATTGCCGTAAGTACCATACCTATTAAAAATGCAAGTAATGGATTACTTATTGTTCCAAACATATGCTCAATAGCTGCCGTAATCTGTGCATTACTGCTAAACACAGATTCCATTGTTGTCATACCTGTAAAAAGTATGCCAAGACCAACTAAAATTCCCGCTGTATCTTTTAATTTCTTTTTCTTAGAGAAAAGAATAATAAAAGCACCTACAACCAATAACACGCATGCTAAATATTTAGGCTTAACTAATTTTAAAATTAAAAGATTATCACCAACATCTCCTAAACTTAAAATAATAGCTGTCGCTGTACTACCAACATTGGCACCAAATACTACCGGAATAGCCTGTCCTAATTTCATAATTCCGGCATTTACAAATCCAATAAGCATAAGTGTAGTTGCCGCTGAACTTTGAATAATGGCAGTTACACCTGTTCCAAGGCCCCAACCTTTAAGCTGTCCTGTTCTTTTGCTCTTTCCTGTTGTCAGCTTTTCCAAAATCTTTTCAAGACTTCCACCTGCTAACTTTTCAAGAGATGAACCCATAAGACTCATTCCATACAAAAACAGTCCTACGCCACCAAGTAACTCTAATACTAAAAGTACATAGTCCATAATTACTTTCTCCTTGCACACTATGTATTGCCCCCTCCCTTTGGTCGGTGGCTAATCGTCGGAAACACTTATATAATGAACTTTGTCCATTTTGTTTCCTATGGAAAATAGATATTTTACTTCATTTTTTCTTATTTTTTCCTTGATTTTTACATATAATTTACATATCCATAGTCCATAATAACGAATACACATACTTTTTTCAATAAAAATTTTAATGTTATTTAAAGTTGTGAAATTATCTTTGCTATAGCATCCTCAGTGTTTGCGACTGTAATTCTGTCAGCCTTTTCCTTCAATTCTTTTACTGCATTACCTACTGCATATCCAATATCAGAACATTCAATCATATTTATATCATTTTCATTATCTCCAATTCCGATTGTAGTATGAATAGTATTTCCATTTTCTTTTCCCAAATGTTCTTTCAAATATTTTATTGCAATTCCTTTTCCACTGTCTATCGACTGCATTTCTATACCTTCAGGCCAGCTTAAATCAAATCTGAATTTGTCCCCAAATCTCATTTTTAACTGCTCCTGCAATTTTTTTGTTACATCAGCAGGTTGAATAAACAGATTTTTATATAAATAATCCGGAAGTTTTGTTATATATTCTTCCAAACTATTTTCATCATACTTATGTTCTTCCGGCTTATAACCTACACTTTCATATATATTTCCACTTGTCCATATTTCCCATATTTGTGGCCATTCTTCATTTACATATCTTAAAACTTTGGCAAAAGGCTCTTTCTCCATTTTCCATGAATTTAACATTTTCTCTGCGTTAATATCATAGAGTACCGCACCATTTAATGATACTATTGGTGCATTAACCTTAAATTTATCTTTAAAATTATTTGCGAAATGAGGAAATCTGCCTGTAGCTAATGTAAAAAGTCCACCCTCTTCTTCAAAATATTTAATAGCCTCTGCATTTGCATCTGATACTTTTCCTTCATTGTCTGTCAATGTTCCATCGCAATCCGTGCAAATAAGATATCCCTTAAACTTATTCATATGTTTCTCTCCATAATTAAATTTTATTAACATTTTTGTAAGTTTTGATTACACTATGATGTTAACATATAACTATATTTATTTACACTATTTTGTTGTATACTCTATTATGAATTTAAATATTTAGGAGAATTAATTGATATGAATATTACAAATACAGATATTATTTTGGCATCTAAATCGCCAAGACGTATGGAACTAATGAAGCAGGCAGGGTATGACTTTAAAATTGTTACTTCTGACACTCCTGAAATCACAACTAAAACTGCTCCTTTTGACGTTGCCATGGAACTTTCATCTATCAAAGCTTTTGGCGTTGCAAATTTCCTTTCTTTATTGGAGAACGACACTTTAATTATTGGAGCTGATACTGTAGTCTTTTGCGATGATGAAATCATGGGAAAACCATCTGATTATGATGATGCATTTCGTATGTTAAAGAAATTACAGAATAAAACGCATCAGGTTTATACAGGCGTAACCTTACTTCATTACACATCCGGAAATTCATCTCCGAAAGTTAAATCTTTTTATGAAAAAACAGACGTACATGTATGCCCTATGACTGACGATGAAATAAACAGCTATATCAATACAAAAGATTCTTTTGATAAAGCCGGAGCATATGGAATTCAGGGCCCATTTGCAATTCATATCGAAAAAATTAATGGTGATTACAACAATGTAGTAGGTCTTCCTATTTCGCGCTTATATCATGAAATCAATAATTTTTCAGACTTGTGTTAACTTGTTAAACATTTTCTACTCACACAATATATCTGATGCTATGGTCAAAAGGTCTAAGCCCAAATGAGCTTGCTCATAAGTGGGTGAAAGACCTTGGGACCCGGCATCTCATATATATTGCAAAAAACTCTTCACGGAGCAATGATATGTATCTGAAATTCTGAACCTTTTTGTCCGGTAAAGAAGGTACATATCACAGTCCGTGAAGAGTTCTTATTATACTTATTACAAAATATACTAATTATAAAACCCGATTTATTGAAAAGTCTTCATTAACCAATACAAATCCCGGTTTTTTGCCTATTTCTATAGTTCCAAATTCATCAAGAACTCCTATTGCCTTTGCTGGATTATAAGTTGCTGCTTTAATCGCATCTGCTATAGGGATTCCAAATTCTATGGCCTTAACCATACAGTCGTAAACATTTGTTACGCTTCCTGCCAATTCTCCTGTAACAAGTCTTGCCTCATTTCCTTTCTTTATAACAACCTGACCACCTAACTCTGATTCACCATCAGGCATTCCACAGGCTCTCATGCTATCACTTATAAGTATCACTCTGTCACTTCCAAACATTGAAAATGTTGCTCTTACAACTGAAGGATGAATATGTACTCCATCGCAAATCAATTCTGCTGTAACATTTTTGGCATCCCTTGCTGCACCTACAACGCCCGGGTTTCTATGATTTAATCCTGTCATTGCATTATATAAATGTGTTGCATGTTTTGCTCCGCTTTTATACGCCAATGTTGCTTCATCATAATTTGCCATTGTATGTCCTACTGAAAATCTGACTTTATCGTGTAATTTTGAAATACACTCTATAGCGCCTTCTCTTTCAGGTGCTATTGTTACAAGTTTTACCATATTACCTGATTCGTCAATAAGTTCCTGTAACATCTCTGCGTCCGGTTTCTGAACATATTCAGGATTCTGAGCTCCTACCCTGTCCGGAGATATAAATGGTCCTTCAAGATTTATTCCTACAAGCTTTGCCCTTAATTTTTCCGAAGTTTTTACGTTTTCATTATTATTTTTCAAAGACTTAGTATTCTTTTGAATATCCTTATATTCTTTTGCATTTTTGCAAATTTCCATAAGACGCTGTTTTGGTAATGTCATTGTTGCCGGACAAATAGCAGCTATTCCATGCTCTTTTTCATATTCTGCCATTTTTTCTACAGCTTCAAGTGTTGCATCACAAAAATCACTGCCAACGCATCCGTGAAAATGGATGTCTACAAGCCCCGGAATTACCATTAAACCATTAGCATCGATAACTCTGGTATAATTATTATCTGATTTATTATTATCTATTTTGTTATTTGCATCTGTACTACCACTATTTTCACTTGTATTATTTATGCTGTCACCATTATTTCCAGAATATATAATATCCTTGATTTCGCCTTTATCTAATATTATATCTGCCTTTTCAAATGTAAAATTCTTTGTAAAAACCTTACCATTCTTTATAATTTCCATAAAACCCTCACTTTTGCTTTTCTATAAAATTAATCCTTTATTAACACAAAGCAACTACCAAAATACGAAATTTAACCGAAAGTTTAAATAAAGTTATTTTAGTAATTGCTTTTATTTGTTTTAGTATTCTACTTATTTACACATAATTACTGTTACATCGTTATGCAACTGTAATACTGATGCCGGTACTTTTGGAGTTACCGGTCCAAAGAAGGCTTTTTTAGCTATCTCTGCCTTACCTTCACCACTTACTACAACAACAATCTTTTTAGCCTGCATTATGGCTTTGATTCCCATTGTATAAGCTTCCTTAGGCACTTCATCGATAGTATCAAAGAATCTTGAATTTGCCTTAACAGTACTTTCTGTCAATTTAACGCAATGAGTTTCTTTTTCAAATGCTTCACCCGGTTCGTTAAATCCGATATGTCCGTTATTTCCAAGACCTAAAAGCTGTAAATCAACCCCTCCTGATTCTCTTATTATTCTATTATAATCTGAGCATGCCTTATCAGAATCCATTTCCAAACCATCAGGCACATATGTATTCTTTTTATCAATATTAATATGATCAAACAAATGCTTGTTCATAAAATATCTATAGCTCTGTTCATTATCAGGAGCAATTCCTTTATATTCATCTAAATTAATTGTAGTAACATTAGAAAAGTCTAAATCACCTTTCTCGTACCAGCGAATCAACTGTTCGTAAGTTCCTATTGGTGTCGAACCCGTTGCCAATCCAATGACACTGTTTGGCTTAATTATTATCTGAGCTGAAATAATATTTGCTGCAGTTCTGCTCATATGATAATAATCCTGTGTTTCTATAACACGCATTTATTTTCCTTTCCCTCCATAATTTCTATAATCCGATGGAGATTTTCCTACATAACTTTTGAATATACGGCAAAAGTGTGTTACATCCTGAAAACCTACGCGTTCAGATACATCCTGAATCTTATAATTTTTATTCTCTAACAAATCTTTCGCCTTATCTATTCTTATTGTGTTAACTATTTCAAAAAATCCTCTTCCCGTGTACTGATTAAGTAACTTACTTAAATGCCAGCTACTTATAAAACATTGTTCAGCCACATCTAAAAGACTTAATTTCAATTTGTAATGTTCATATATAAATTTCAATGCGTTTTTAAGTATAAAATTATTAGCATCAGTACATTTTAATCTATCCTTTTCAGGAGTATCACATTCAGGATGATTTTTTATAAATGTTTCATATATATAATTCTCTTCTTCATCTGAACGGTCCCATAAAGAATCAATTTCTGTATTGCTGCTGTCATTTCCCTTCTGCTTAAGATTGTTAGTCATTGCACTTATTGCTTCTTCTAACTCATCTATCTTTGACGGTTTTAATAAAAATCTTGTTACTCCAAGCTTTATAGCCTGCTGTGCATATTCAAAATTTCTAAATCCTGTCAATAAACACACTTCAATATCGGGATACTCAGACTTAATCGCCGCAACCATTGCAAGTCCATCCATATTATTCATTGATATATCTGAAATTAAAATGTCAGGTTTTATTTTTCTCATAAGTTCTAAACCTGCTAATCCATTACTGGCTGTACCAACAATTTCACAATTCCAATTTGCCCATTCAATTCCTAATTTAAGCCCCTCTACTATAATCGGCTCGTCATCCACGATAATTACTTTATACATAAAACTCTCTCCTTATTATCCCTTAACAGCACCTACTGTCATACCTTTAATAATGTATTTTTGTAATGCCATATATACTACTAAAATAGGTATTACAATCAAAGTTACTGATGTGAACAGCATACCATAATTTACACCTTCTTTTGAAGCAATATTATTAAGAAGAATTGTAATAGCCCAGTTATCTTTTGTTCTAAGGAAGAACATCTGAGTAAACAAATCATTGTAGCTCCAAAGGAAACTGAAAATTCCAACTGTTACAAATGATGGCTTTGATAGTGGCATGATTATTCTAAAATAAATCTGGAATATATTACAGCCTTCCATATACGCTGCCTCTTCCAGTTCTACCGGAAGCCCTCTCATGTAACTTCTGAGTACTATTATAGCAAATGACATATTTCCTGCAATCTGCGGAAGTATAACTGATAACAAATTTAATGAAACATGTGGTGTGTTTACAATTCCCCAACCTGTCATCATTCTTAATACAGGAATGATGGTGGAGTAGATAGGGAACATCATTCCTGCGTAAAGTAAGGCATCCAAAATTCCCTTACCCGGGAACTTATACCTCGTTAATATATAAGCTGCCATTCCGGAGAATAGAATAACAACTACTGCAACAGTACCAGATATAATAAAACTGTTCCTGTATGCATTCAAAATGTCATAGTTGGCAAATACTGCTTTATAATTATCTAATGAGAACAGTTTACCAACAGGCAATGCAAATGAATTATTGTATATTGCCTTTTTATTTTTAAACGAATTCATGATGGACCATAGCAAAGGGAAAATTGTCGTAAGAGCCCAAACAATAAGAATTGTATATACAAATACCAAAGATATTTTAAATTTTTTCTTCTTCATGTCTTTTCTCCCTTCTATACATCATAATCGTCATTTGTCTTAAATATTTGATTTACTACAACTGACAACACTACACCTATTATTACGATAACAACTGCTATTGCCGAACTGTAGTCAACATCTACATATACTTTTGAGTACATGTATGTCCCTGTTAACCATGTATTTGACATACCATTTACAAACATTGTCCATGGTAAATCGAATACTTTTAAAGCTCCTGTTACTGCTAATACTACGCATGTACAAATACTGTTTCTTAACAATGGAAGCGTTACATATCTAACCTGCTGAAGCTTTGAAGCTCCATCAATTTCTGCTGCTTCATATAAATCTTCCGGTATTCCGCTTAATCCCGTAAGTAAAATTATGAAATAAAATCCAACATATTGCCATATAACCGGAACAAGCATTGTAAACATCGGATGTGTTGCCTTCCAGTCAATCAATTCATTTTTACCTGCATCCAAAACACCAATAAACTGTAGAAGCTGATTTATCATTCCTTTATCATAAAGGAAAACTAAGTTAAACAATAAACCAAGGGCTGTTGCTGAAATAACAATTGGGAAAAAATATACTACTCTGAAAAATCCTGCACCTTTCTTTATATTGCTTACTAACAATGAAAGAACAATAGCCAGTCCTACTTCTCCAACAATTGTTGCTATAATCATAATTCCTGTATTTTTCAAGGCTATTAACATTTTCGGATCCTTGAAAATTTCAAGATAATTTTTGTAAAACGGAGCATTCCATTTGTCAGCTGCCGTCCCCATATACTTTATATGTTGAAAACTGTTAATTATGTTTTGTACGAATGGGTAGTAAAGAAATATCAACATAAAAACAAATGCCGGTATTAAGAAATATGCAATATATTTTTTGTTTTGGTATATTTTTGCACCCATATTATATCTCCTTATTTTTTTAAAGCCGGAAGGTTTTTGTTCCTTCCGGCTCTAATTTCTACTTGATTATTTTAATAATTTATTCACCAGAATTAATTGTTAATGCTTCATCTACAGCATCTGCAGCTTTTGTGTTACCCTGAACAATATCTGCCATACCTGCAAAAATAGGATCTTTTGCTGCTGTTGATAAACTATCCTGTACAGCTGGAGAAATTCCAGTTGCTCCTGCACATAATTCTACACCTGCATTTGCAAGACTTGACATTGAATCAGCGTCTACTGTTGCACCATTCTTTAATGCTGTTGCTGAGCTTCCTGCAAATTTTGATACCATTTCATCACTTGTCATGTATTCAATGAAATCTACAGCTGCTGCACGTTTTTCAGGATCATCCCAGCATTTCTTTGTAATATAGTAACCACTTGAAAGACCACCGATAAGGTCTGTTGACTTACGATTTCCTTTTCCAGGAACGTATGTAACTGTGTAGTTATCAATATCATCTACTGCTTCTTCAATACCACCAACTTTCCATGAACCATCAATTAAGAAAGCTGCTTTATCAGATGTAAATAACTCAAATGTTTCACTATCTGATGCTGTTAATGTATTGTCTGGGAAATATCCTTTTTCATAAAGGTCTTTGATATCATTGATACCATTTACCCAAGCTTTACCATATTCATCATCTGCTGATTTAGGTAATGTACTATGTGTAGCTACATCCTGGAAGTTGAAAATTGTATATTCAAACCAATAATGTGGAATTTCCTGTAATGAAGCTGCTATTGGTGTGTAACCTGCTTTCTTTATTGTTTCACACATTGTCATGAATTCGTCCCAAGTTGTATCTGCTGTTGGAACTTCAACTCCTGCTTCTTTAAGTACATCTTTGTTTACAAATAATCCTTCCCAGTATCCATTAACCGGTACTGAATAATTCTTTCCATCTGCAGGTGATGCTCCAAGCATGTCATCTTTCATATTTGAAGCATAGTCAGGATATTCCTGTCTGATTTCATCAATTGAAACTACCTTGCCCTGTTCAACGAACTGGTTTGAATCAACTCCGTTGAAGAAGAATAATACATCCGGTTCTGAACCTGTTTCAAAGTCTGTAATAACTCTTGATTTAAATGTTTCATCAGATGTTGCTGAACTATCTTCAATCTTGTTTCCTGTTTCTTTAGTCCATGCAGCACAGGCATCTTTATAATTTCCTGCGTTTGTGTCTTCACCTGCATAAGTTGTTGTAACCTTTAATGTTACCTTTCCTGAATCTGCTTTGTCTTTGTTGTCGCTGCTGCTTCCAGCATCTCCATTGCTTCCGCATCCAACCATGGATACTGCCATAAGTCCTGCGAGCATAAGTGCTAATGGTTTTCTCATATAACTCCTCCAATCCATTCACTGATACCTTTTCTTTTTTCCTTATAACCATATGCTTATTTTTATTTGGTTATAAGTTCTTTTCCGTATCTATTATTTATTACATGTATTATTCTATTCGAATTGCACAAAAAAGTTAATGATTTTGCTTGTTTATTTGTTGAATATAGTTGTTCATTTTTGTATGAAATATTTAATCTTTTTGCAAAAAATTGTATTTTCTTGTTTTCAATTTAAAAATTTTGCTATTGTTGTCAATTTTCCATTTTGAACCTATCTATTTTCAGTTTACTTTCAGTAAGATTTTCATCAATGTTTTCTATAGATAAGCCACTGTTTTCACCATATAAAAGTTTAAGTCTCATGTTTACATTTCTTATTCCGATATTATGTACATTCTCTTCCAATTTCTGATCCGAAAGTAATATTTCTATCTTCGCTTTATCAGCCTCAGTCATATTTCCATTATTATGAACAACTATGTACAAGTTATTGTAATCTGCATATATTTTCAGGCTTCCTATAATATTTCCCTCTTTATCTCCTCCATGCTCTACAGCATTTTCTACAATTGGCTGTACTATAAGTCTTGGAATCTTTAAATTAAGTAAATTTTCATCCACATCTTTATCAAAATGGAATCGGCTTCCAAATCTCTGATGAATGATATACAAATAAGCATCTACATACTTAAGTTCCTCTTCAATAGTGATGAATTTTTCTTTTTTTCTGTTCATTGTCGCTTCCATCATTACTCCAAGGGATTCTATCATTCCACTTACATCATGATTTCCACTCATTCTGGCCTTCCAGTTAATAATCTCCAATGTATTATTTAAAAAATGAGGATTAATCTGTGACTGTAGTGCCTGCATATTTGCATCCCTTAATGCTACTTCTTCTGCATATATTCGATTAAATGATTCTTCAAGTCCTAATGACATATGGTTAAATGTATCTATAAGTTTTCCAAATTCTTTATTTCCTTCAAATGCAGGTAAAGTTATTCCATATTCTCCTTCTTCAATCTTTTCAGACATTTCCATCAAATCTGAAATTGGTTTATTGATATTTCTGTAAAAATAATAAAATGTTAACGCTGCCAATAAAATTGTAAGCAAAATGATTAATACATATATATACACATACGTAAACGATTCATTAAGTACTTCCATTTGATTTAATTTAACAATATATGTAAACTGCTGATTATTGCATCTTGTGTACAGATTTACAGTATAATTGTTACTATCATAATTGCTTTCTGTTTCTGTAACTTCTCCATAATTTCTTTTATTATTCTCAGCATAAATTTTGAATTTTTCATTATTTATATCATTTTCATAATCAGGTTCACATACCATATCTCCATCTAGAAATATAGCCCCATTTTCTCTCCACACTACATTATCCATGCTTTTAAACATATTTGATTTATTTATTTCCATAACAATAATTGCATAAGGATTGTAATCACTTGTAACCAGATTTCTAACTAAATACAAATGTTCTCCTATCTCTACAAATTTAGTATTAGTTCCCATTCTCTGAGCTACTGACTTTATCTGTGTCATAGCATTATTTTTAAAATCTGAAATACTTGCATAAGTCGCTCCCGCAACATTGCTATACGTATAATATTCCATTGTTGTTTTTTCTTTAAATACAACAATTGTGCTTGAAATCATTGAATTATATTTATACTTTTCGCTAAGATAATTAGATACTTCTCTGTACATTACCGCTTCATTTTTATCTTTCAAAAATTGCAAATAACTTGTTCTTATGACATTATCATATGAAGCCTGCTTTGATTCCTGTATTACTTTTTCTATATTACTGTTGCAGTTTTCTGCAGCATTTTCCATAGATGTAACTACTGTATTTCTTACCTGATTAGAAGTTTTTGAAGCTGACGAGAAAAAAAGAACAACCGACAATGCTCCAAATGGTACTACAAGGCATATTACCAGCAGTCGAATCATCCCAAAGGTCAGATTTGCCTTTTTCCTTTCTTTGTTTAGTGCATTATATCTGTTGTTCTTTTTCATTATTAGTCTCCCTTCACTTTTACTATTATTTCTGTCGGGAAACTTATTTATTATTCTGTTACTAATATTATATAAATGACTTATTAAAATTATGTTACTCCAAAATTACTACTTTAATCCTAAGAATTTCTCATATATTTCACAAACTTCAATAGCCTGTTCTTTTGTTGGCATTTCACAGAAAATACGAATCAACGGTTCTGTTCCTGAGAATCTGCCGATTACCCATCCTCCATTTTCAAAATAAACTTTGCTTCCATCCATATATGAAACATGCTGAATCATATATGGCAATTCAGGAATCTGTTTATCTTCCATTAATATTTTGTGAATTTCTGCTTTCTTTTCTTTTGTAAATTTGTAGTCACGTTCTTCCATATAAATAGCTCCGCATTCAGCTTCAATGTCTTTATATATTTCAGATAACTTTCTTCCAGTAACTGCTATCATTTCTATAAGTAACATTGCTGCGTAAATACCATCTTTACCATTAATATGTCCACGCACTGTAAGTCCTCCGGAAGATTCCCCACCAATAACTGCATTTTCTTCAGTCATTTTTGCTGATATGTACTTAAAACCTACCGGAACTTCGTAACAAGTTTCCCCAAACTTATTTGCTACCTTATCAAGCATATGTGTTGTAGCTACGTTTCTAACTACTGCACCATGCCATCCTTTATATTTTACAAGATAGTAATATAATAACACAAGAATGTCATTTGGATGAAGAAATCTTCCTGTATCATCAATAACTCCAATTCTGTCCGCATCTCCATCTGTAGCAATTCCTATGTCAAATCCATAATCAATTACTCTTGTCATAAGACCTCTAAGAGTTGATGCACTTGGTGATGGGAGTTTTCCACCAAATAAAGTATCGTGTCTGTCATGTATTGTTTCTACATCACATCTTGCCGTAAGCAATAAAGTTTTTAAAGGTATTTCAGAAACTCCATACATAGGGTCTAACGCAACTCTAAGTCCTGCATTTCTGATTTTCTGCATATCTACAGCATTAATTATATTATCTAAGTATTCATTTAAAGGATAAATTTCTTTAATTAACTCTTTGCTTACTGCCTCATCATAATCCATTTCTTCTATAGAATCCACATCTATTTTTGAAGCGTAGTCTTCTATTTCTTTTGTCTGATTTTCATCAGCATCTCTGCCACCATAAGTAAATACTTTTACGCCATTGTAAATAGCCGGATTATGACTTGCTGTTACCATCATTCCATATGGCATTTCATGTTTTTCTACATAGAACATAATAAGAGGAGTAGGTGCTGATTTGTTAACGAGCAATGTTGTAATTCCTTGTGCTGCAAATACCTGTCCCATCCATCTCATAGCTTCTTTTGACAAAAATCTCTTGTCATAACCAATTATCATTCCTTTATCAGTCTTGCCTTCTGCTTTCATTTTGTTGCACATAGCCTGTGCTAATAATTGAATGTTTTTCTTAGTAAATTCATCTCCTATGACTGCTCTCCAGCCGCCTGTTCCAAATTTAATCATGTAAGCCTCCTCATTATACCTTATGCTACCCCATGGTAATTTCAACCAGATTATGGCTTCCTTTTTCCATAACCGGAATAAAATCTACTATTTCCCCATTTAATTTTATTTCTTTAACTCCTTTATTAACCTTATTAGGGTTAACTACATTTATATCGTACTCCGCGCCTCTCCATACACGGTGAACTTTAAATTTATCCCATTCCTTTGGAATACATGGATCAATATTTAATTTATCAAAATCAGGTCTGATTCCAAGCATATATCTTGTCGCTGAGAAATATGACCATCCTCCACTTCCTGTCATAAACGGATGTCTCGCTCTTCCATATGCAGTATGGTCTTTTCCCATAATAAACTGGCAATAAGAATACGGTTCTGCTTCTCTGATTTCAATCATGTCATTCTGATTGTATGGGCACAATGAATTATAATATTCCATTGCCCTGTCGCCTCTTCCAAGTACACATTCCGCTGCCCATGCCCATGGGTTTGGATGCGAGAATATCGCACCATTTTCCTTAACACCCGGATATACTCTTGTGATAAATCCTATATCATCATCAGGAACTGTATACGATGGAGCATTTAACATTATTCCATATGATGTTGCCAAATATTCTTTTACACTGTCCATAGCCTTAATGCCTTTTTCTTCCGATGCCGCCCCCGACAATACTGCCCAGGCATTTGACTCTAAATGAACTTTACCTTCTTTGTCTGTACTTGTTCCAATTTTCTTTCCGTTCTTGGTTATTCCTCTTATAAACCAATCTTTGTCCCACAATTCATTATTACATACATCTTTTACATGAGTGGCCATTTCTTTATATTTCTTAACATCATCATCTCTTCCAAGATACTGTGCTAATTCTATAAAATTGTTTATTGCCCAATAATGTAAAAATGATACTAAAGCACTTTCTCCTCCGCCAAGATTTAAGCAGTCATTCCAATCTGCCCTAAGTCCTAAGCAAATTCCTGTTGCTCCTACTTCTTTTGCTGAAAAATCTAATATTCTCATCATATGTTCATATACAGTACCTTCTCCCTTATCTGCATATGGAACAATCTGATCAGCAAATTCGATTTCTCCTGTTTCTTTTATATATTCCACAATAGATGGTATAAGCCATAAAGCATCATCTGAGCATGCATCTTCAATACCATGTATTATGTCTGACTTATTAATTCCCGGAATTACTGTAGGTGATTTAAAAGGTTTCTTATCATCCTTTTTCTTTTCAAACCATTCCGGTTGGAATAAATGTAATCCATATCCCTTTGAAACTAATCCATTAAGAAGCTGTACTATTCTCTGTTTACATTTTTCCGGATTAGAATGCGGTATGGTCATTGAATCCTGCGCCGTATCTCTATATCCTAATCCCGTTCTTCCACCTACTTCGATGAAAGATGCAAATCTTGAAAACATTACATTTACTTCTGACTGATATAAATTCCATATATTAATCATTGTGTTCATTGCTTCACTTGGAGTTTCTATTGTTAATTTATTAATTTTATCATCCCAATACTTTTCCAAATCTTTGTATGCTTTGTCCACATTTGCAAAATCGCTATACTTTTCCCTTATTCTTCTGCCTTCTGTGTCATCACCTTCACCTAACATAAAGATAAGTCTGACTTTTTCGCCCGGCTGTATTACAATATTTTTCTGTAAAGAACCGCAGTGATTATTTCCTTTTTCAAATGAACCTGTACATTGTCCATTTATTACTGCCTGTGGATTATCTTCCGTATGATATAAACCCAGGAACTTGTCCCTGAGACAATCGAAGCCATCTGGAGAAAAATTCGAAGTAAAATACTGATAACCAAATTCTTCATAGAATAAGTCATACAATATAATTCCATCCTTATATGAGGAACCCGCACAATACAAACTCATCTGAAAATTCTGATTATCTATCATAATATGATGGAAGGAAAATTCACAATAAGAAAAAATACTTAAGTTCCTAGGTTTATTGTCTGTATTTTCAATAACTACATCCCAAAGTTCAACATCATCTTCTATTGGAACGCAAAGTTTCTGACTTGCTTTTAATTTATCATATTCGCATTCATAAACAGAATATGATAATCCATGTCTGCACTTATACTTAGCTTTATCAAGTGGCTTTCCTACCGGCTGCCATGAAATACTAAAGTAATCACCATTATCATTGTCTCTTACATACACATAATGTCCCGGTCTGTCCATTGGCACTGAATTGCCTCTAAACCTTGTTACTCTATGATACTCAGGTGTTTTATAAAACATATAACCACCTGCCGTATGATTAACTACCACGCATGTATCTTTCACACCTAAATAATTCGTCCATGATGTAGGAAGATCCACTCTGTCTATTACATACTCTCTTTTTTCATTATCAAAATGTCCGTATCTCATAATCCTCTCCCTGCCTATTTTCTTAGTTAAAATAATGATAGCAAATATAATCTCTTTTTTGAATGAACGTACTTGTTATTACTTTTCTCTTTTTGTCAGATTTGTTTTTATTTTTTGTTATTTGGAACAAATAAATACAAATCAACAATAATTTATAGGTTAATCTATCTAGTCTGGATGGCATAAATATTAGCTAAATAAATATTATTTGATAGCAGAGTCAAAAAACCACAACTTTAATTCTTACGGATTGTTTCCGTAAATTGTAGATTCATTATGAAAATAAAGAAAATCAATTTAATTTTAGACTTTATTTATGTTTGTTTAGGTGTAAAATATACATATAAATAAACATCAAAGTTGGGAGGTTTATATGAGAGAACGATTACAGGAATTTTTGGACCATATGGAAATGGTCACATCAAAAGAATTGTCAGACAATGAACGTGAAGCAGTTTTTAACGATTTTATGAAACAGATTCAGTTTTTCCAAAATGAAAGACTTATTCATTTAATCGTAACAGTTACATTTGCAATTATTGCAATTTTTACAACTTTGGCAAATTATGTTCTCCAAAGTATATGTGTGTTTGTATTTTTGCTTGCAATATACATTCTTCTTTTATTTTACATAAGGCATTATTTTTTTCTCGAAAGAGGAGTACAAAAGCTTTACCTCTACTATGATAAACTTGTCAAAAACACTTATTATAGTGATGATGTGAAGAAAAAATGCAGTTTAGTTTAAAAATAGCGTACTATTTTCAAATAAAATAATTATCGACTTTTTTCGACTATAATTAATTTGTAATGTTAAAATCAAAAAGCCACTTTTAGAAAAACAATGTTTTTCTAATCATGTAAAAATACCAAATTGGGATGTTTTACAAAAAAAGGCTACCACTTTACGTAATTTGTAAAGTGGTAGCTTTTTTAATTAATAGCTTTTAACTTAATAATAAAATTTTATCTATCCCATTTATCGCAAAGTGCCTGTACCTGGTCGGCAAATTTTGCAAGATCTTTATTTGCACCGCCTTCATTGCGTTTAATAACTGCAAGAAGTCTCTGGCCTGCAGCAAGTAATCTTTCGTATACAGTAGATGGTTTTCTCTGTTTTGAAGACTTGTTTTGTATTCTGATTGGAACTCCTTCTTTTATTAATTCACCTGTTGCCAGGTCAAACTGTGTTCCACTGTAAGGCGCGTATGCATCATATCCATGTTCATCTCTTAAAAGTTTTGCAAAAATATCGCATACCTCATCTTCACCATGAACTACAAAGACTTTCTCTGGTCTTTTCTTCATGCCTTCGAGCCATTTTACTAACTCTTTCTGATCTCCATGACCGCTTATGCCTTTTAAAGATTCTATTCTTGCCTTAACAGCTATTTCTTCACCAAAAAGTTTTACTGTTGTTGCTCCTTCAAGTATCGCTCTTCCTAACGTACCGACTGCCTGATAACCTACAAATAATATTGTAGAATTTTCTCTCCACAAATTATGTTTCAAGTGGTGTCGTATTCTTCCGGCTTCACACATACCTGATGCAGACAATATAACTTTTGGCATATTATTCTGGTTAATAGCAACAGATTCATTACTTGTAACTGAAACTTTTAATCCATCAAATTTCAATGGGTTAACTCCCATGTTAATTAATTCCATTGTTTCTTCATCAAAGCAATCAATTACGTTATTATTAAATACATTTGTTGCTTCTATGGCAAGCGGGCTATCTACATACACTTCAAAATTAGGATAGTTCTTAACCATATTATCTCTTTTAATGATACGGAGGAAATATAGCATTTCCTGAGTTCTGCCTACGGCAAATGACGGGATAACTACATTTCCACCTTTTTCAAATGTTTCGTTTAATATTCTCGCCAGAGTTTTTACATAATCAGGTCTTTCTTCATGGGATCTGTCACCATATGTAGATTCTATTAAAACATAGTCAGCTCCATTCATTGTCTTAGGATCTTTAATTATCGGTTTATTAATATTACCAATATCTCCTGAGAAAATTATCGTCTTAGATACATCACCTTCAGTAACTTTTACCTCGATGCTTGATGAGCCAAGCAAATGTCCTGCATCTACAAACTTAATCTGGAATTCATCACATACACTTACAGTTTCATCATAGTTTACCGGAACCATTAATTCACAGGCAGCTACTGCATCTGCCATCGTATAGATTGGCTCATATTCTTCCTTACCGGCTCTCTTTGCCTTTCTGCTTTTCCATTCAGCTTCAAATTCCTGAATATGTGCACTATCACGAAGCATTATGTTACACAATTCGCAAGTTGCTTTCGTTGCAAATACCTGTCCCTTAAAACCTCTCTTTACCATAAGTGGAATTAATCCTGAATGGTCAATGTGGGCATGAGTCAAAAATATGTAATCTATATCTCCTGCTGCCACCGGCAACTCCTGATTTACATAAATATCTTTTCCCTGTTCCATACCACAATCTACAATAGCTTTTTTATCCCCAACCTGTAAATAGTGGCAACTTCCTGTAACCTCATGGTCTGCCCCAAGAAATGTTAGAATCATAAAATCATCCCCTTTATATTAAATTTAATCCGTACTAATTAACATTTTTATTATATCATTTTATGATTACAGGGTCAAAAATATAAAACGATTTTATTGCTTTATTTTTTTATTATTTGTTTTTAATCTTCTTTGCTTTGCTCCAATTGCCATATACTTTTTTACCATTAACAACTTCATATGCTCTTGCTTTAACATAATAAGTTTTATTTGGTTTAAGTTTTCTTACAACTACATTAACCTTCTTAGAAGTTGTCTTAATAACTTTCTTTCCGGCAAATTTGTTATTTCTAGCAACTAAAACTTCATAGCCTTTTGCTTTCTTAACTTTTCTTAACTTAATTGCTACTTTCTTAGCTGATTTTTTCTTTACTGCCTTTTTAATTTTTACTATCTTAACTGCCTTTGTTGTAGCTTTAGTTGTTGTAGTTACATTTTCTGTTGTTGTCTGATTTGCAGTAGTAGAAACATTTGTTGTGTCTTTTGCAGTTGTGCTTTCTGTTGTTAAATCTTTTGTTGTGCTTTCTTCAACTGCTTCTGTTGTTGCCTCATCAGTTGTTTCTACTGTAGATTCTTCTGTTGTTATTTCAGTTGTTGTTTCTTCTTCAATTTCAACTTCAACTGTATAACCTTCTGTTTCAAATCCATTAAGTTCTGAAGTAATCTTAATTGTATGCTTTCCTGTTTTGTCAAATGTATATGTTACAGTTGTTGCTGCAGGATATTTGTTGTATAGCTCTCCATCAACATATACATTGTAAATCTGTCCTAATCTTATCTGTTCTAAGCTCTGCTGCCACATAACTGATACTTCATTTTTATTCTGTTTTGAAATTGCAACACCCTTTACTTCTAATGGTTTTGCCCATTCTACATTAATTGTAGCCTGATTCATTAATATTGGAGTAATATCTTCATCATCTACAAATGCTGTAAGAATATAATTTCCAGCCTTGTCTATATTAACTTCTGCATTACCATTTTCATCAGTAACTGCTCCTTCAATTGGTGTGACTTCACCTGTTTTAACGTCAACAATTCCAATCTTAGCGCCCTCAATAGCATGTGTATTTGCATCTATAGTTGCCTGTTCGCATGCACCATACCATGCATAATTATATCCGCTTACTGATACATTAAATGTTTTATCTGTTGTTGTGCTGTCTGTATCAAGCTTAATTGTTGATAAATCATCTGAATATCCTGCATCCTGAAGGAAGTAGAAATCAACTACATCATTGTCTGCTGTTTTAGCCTGGTCTACTGTATATCCTGTGTAATATCCGTTTACTAATTCATCATTATGTGGATATTTTCCATTAATTGAATACATAAATGTTGAAGCATCTTTTCCAAATGCCTTTGAAACAAATGTACCATACTGGCTTGTACTAAAATCAATGTAATCTTTTGCTGTTGAAGTTGTGAATTTATCTCCGTATACATATTCATGTGCAGCAACGAGAACATCGAGAGCTGAAATTCCATCTTTTACTGCATCTGTATAGCCATATCTTTCAGCTAAATATCCATTAACTTCTACTGTCTTTGAAGCTACTATAAACTTGTTTTCAGCCTGTGCATTTACAGTAACGCTTACATTTTCATTTTCTAATATGCACTTGTCAAAGTTTTCGTTAGAAATATCTGAGATAGCATTTATTTTTTCTTCTGTGCTCTTACTGCTATCCATAAGTAACTGCTCATATTTAGAAGTTATTTCAACGATTTCATTTTTTGCATTTTCATTGCAATCATTTAAATCATTTCCTGTTGCATATTTGTAAAGTAGTTCATTATAATCGTCAGATGCATAGTTGTCTGTTACAGTCGCATATGTCGCATTTACTTTACCACATACAACTTTATCTTTTGAAACACCGTAACAGTTTGTTACTTTTCCTCTTATTAATGAACCGATTATCGAACCGATTGTATCACCTGTTGCAACACTTGTAACTGTTCCAAGAGAGATACAGTTATCTACTGATGAATCTTCTGAACCATTTGCATAGCCAACAATTCCACCAATCATTAAACCTGTTTTGCTTTCAATATTTGCTGTATTGATACAATTTTTAATAGCTGCACTTGTTGTAATTTCACTTGCAATTCCACCTGCATAACCTGCTGTTGAAATAACATTTCCTTCATTTACACAGTTTTCAACTGTGCCATTTGTATTACCTACAATACCACCTGTATATCTGTTTCCTGAAATAGTTCCTTTGTTCTTTGAGTTTTTAATTACTGTTCCTTTTGTATATCCGCAAATACCGCCAATGTAACTCCAGTTTCCTTTTACATAATCCTTAATTTCAACATTTACATCTGCTGTTACATTGTTAATTTCTGTATTTGAAGCGTATCCTACAATACCACCTGTATTTGCGTTTGTAACACTCATTGTAGATGAAGCTGTAATTGCAACATCACCTTCTACTGTAAGGTTGTTTAATTTTGCACCATTTGTATATGCAAATAATCCTCCATAAACTGTTGATGCATTAATTGCTGTTTTATCAACTCTTAAGTTGTATATCTTATGATTATCCCCATCAAATGTTCCACCGTAATATACATATGCAGAACTTGAAGTGTAATAACTAATCTGTGGAAAATTGTATCCGGCAAGATCAATATCCTTTGTTAATTTTACATTTAATGCTGATGTTGTCTTTGCTGTTGATGAATTTACTTCGTTAGCAAACCATGCAAGTTCTGCACCTGTACTAATTAAGTATGTTCCATCTTCATCCTTTTGTGGTTCAGTAAATGTTTTTCCGTCCCATGCGTTTTCATCAGCTTTCTTTAATACAATAGTTAATGTTGTATTTCCATCAGTTACTTCTGTCTTAGAACCTAATGTAAATGTACCATATTTTGTCACATATCCCGGTGCGCAAACGCTGTAACTATATTTTGCATATCCAAGAGCACTGAAATCTTCAACTGCTTCGTTTGTATTTTTATTTACTACAGATAAGTCATAGTCTTTAATTTCATTTTCCTGTTCATCTGTTACATTAACATTAACTCCATAAGTTACTTTTCTATTTACAGGAATAGAGAAATCTGAAATTGTTGAATGCTGTCCTGTAACAGTTACTGCGTTAAAGCATGTTCCAACACCTGCATCTGTTAATGTATACATATACTTCCATGCATCTGCATAACTGTACATTGACTGTAAGTTAATGTATCCGTTTGAAATTGTATAATCTGTCTGTTCCTGTTCATCTTCAAATGTCAAATCAGAAGGTATTGTAACTTCTAATGTACCACTGTCAGCAACCTGATACTGTGAAATCTGCCCCTTTAACTGAGTACCATCCGGTGTATTTCCTACTATCTGTAATACTACAGGATTGAAAATACCTGAAACCTTTGGAATTGATCTGTAAAGCCCGTCAAATGTTATTTTAACCTTATCTCCAGGCATAATTTTTTCTCCGGGATTTGACATGTTTTCATAATTCATCTGAACTTTAGCAGCTCTTACAACCTGATATCCTACAGAACCATTCTTTGATGTAACTTTTATAATGTTATTTCCTTCTTTAAGGTTTACATCATATGTTCCATTTTCATTTGCTTCAACTACTGTTCCATCTTCAAAGCTACTATGTAAGTCATCTGTTGTTTTTACCGGAATAACTTCAACTTTATCTATTCCACTTGAAGCATATGGTGCAATGTTCATACTTCCTTCTTTTCCATTAAAGAAGAATGTGTCATAATTCCAACACCAGTCTTTTCCATTTACATTTTTTACTCCTATATCAGAAATGTCTGATTTTTCATTTCCGACATGAATTATTGCTATACCTGTTCTCTTTGGAGATATTGCAGGATAAAATCCTCCGCTTGATGTACCATCTACATCTATAGCGTTATAAGTAACTGCAATTACGGCTGTTCCTGCTTTAACACCTTTAATATCTAACCAGTTTCCTTTTCCGTTAGTTCTATTATCTTCTACTTCTTCTATATCAATATTATCTGCACCTGATAAAATTTCATAATTAAAATCAGGTTCAATCATTATATTTCCTGCATCGCTATTAATAATTTCCCATACTCTGTAAGCTCTGAGTCTGAATGTTTCATCAACGTCAATGTTCTTAACATTCTTATCGCTTACATTCATAATTAAGTTTGCTTCATCTCTTGTTAATACTCTGCTGTCTAAGCCACTGAAATCATGACTTGTAACATCTTTTCTATCCAAATCAACTGAAAATGTTGCTGATTGTTCGCTTCCAAGGCTCATATATCCTGCCTTAGTTACATATCCATCTTTAGATACACGATATGAATAATTTCCATTTGACTTTGGAACATAGAAATACCATGTTACTGTTCCATCTGAATTAGTTTTTTGCTTATAACTTTCAATTTCTTTATCCCTAAAGTTGTTCATCTGGAAATATACCTGTGCTTTCGCTTCATCAGGTACTGTAATAGCTGATGTAATTCTTGAAACAACTGAAGGTGACCATGAAAATGTTGAATAACCTTTTTGTACTGTACCGTTAATTCCATATCCATAAGTAAGATCATATTCTTCTGCTATGTCTTTATTTGGATATGCAAAATAATTGTAAAGGCATGCATTTCCCTGAGCTACAAGCATATATGGATAGTATGTAATGCCTGCATTTACATATGGTGTACCAGGTGTAGCTGTACAACTATAATAAGGGCAAACAACTTCTGTAGTATACTGGTCCGCTGTTAAATAATTATTTCCGTCATACTTTGTTCTTGAACTTACATTTGTACATCTGATATATACTGATTTTGAATCATATCCTGACTGAGTTACATTAGATGACATTGGAACGTTAACGCACATACCACCTAATGGATTTGTATACTCTTGTGTACTTTCATCATATCCAAAAGCTCTGTATGAATATGTTCCACCATTTAATGAAGCTGTGTATACTCTGTACTGTCCACTTGAATCAAGATTTCCACCTTCAAGTTCAATTTCTTCTGATTCATCAAATTCATCGTAACCTGTTTCTTCATTCTGTCCTAATGTCTTATACAATTTTATTTCAGGATTCTTATTTGCCCCTTCATTATCTCTTCCAACATAAAATGTCATGTCATATGTTGTTTCTTCAGGGTCCTGTACAGTTAAATAAACTGTATAAGTTGCTTCTGAAAGTAATCCTGTTGTTTTACAATATGCTTTCCAGCTATACTTATATTTTCCCGGAGTGCTTTCTGTTACTGCATATTCCGGAAGACTGCTTGCAAAACCGATAGTGATTTCTTCATATTTTGAAGGTTCTGACCATGTTTCACTTTCTTCATCGTAAACACTTCTGCTTACATAATAAAGCATTCCATGTTTTTCGCTGTCAGTGAATTTGTCCCCTAAATATGGCTTATATCCATTGTAGATATAAGTTGAATCATTCACTTCTTCTTTTACACCATCGCTTAATGTAATGCATGGTGCTGTTTCTTCTGCTCTTGCAATTGTGACATCATTAAGTGTCATACCGGCAATCATTGTTATTGCCAATACAAATGCAAGAATTTTCTTTCCCACTTGTTTCATCTCTTCTCTCCTTTGTTTTTTTAGTCCCATATTTTTGCTGTGAGACTTGCCATAATTAGTGAAAGTAAAACTTACCTGATAGCTCAAACATCATCCATATTTTATTTATCGCCTGCTCTGTTTTTACTTTTTTGCCGAAACATAATTATATATATCAAACACGTTGTTTTTCTTATTTTGCTGCGCCGTTTATTGTAAATAAAAAAGTAAAACTCGCCTAATGGCTCAAACATTACTTTTTTATTTACACTATGCTCGCAAAATTACGAAAAACTTCCTATAGTTTGCTACATATAATTATGTTCCATCAAAAAGCTACAAATATTAGCTGTAATAAACAAAATAAAGCTATTTCTTTGTATCAGTGATGTTAAATTTTATTTCATTAACTATGGCAAATTTCACAATTTAAACCAAAAGTTATACTTTTATACATCTTCGCCATAGCTGCAAATTCCATGCACGTGTAATCTACAGTTATGGCTACTTATGTATAATTTAACGTTTTATAGATTTTACGGCTGAATATTTTCCGTATATCTTCTTTTTGTCTACTGTTCTGAAACCTCTGATTTTGTAATAATACTTTTTGTTTCTTTTTACTTTTCTGTCTATATATGTTGTCTTCTTATTCGAAGTTATTGTTTTTATTATTTTGAATTTTTTACTCTTTCCTTCTTTTCTGTAGACAACATATCCACTAAAGTTTTTATTTCTGTTCCATTTTATTTTTAAGTATTTTTTGCCCTGTTTTTTTACCTTAAGTCCGTTTGCTTTTTCAAGTTCTGATTTTGTCTGTACAATGGATTCATTTCCTAAAATTACCCCATCTGCCTTATTTGAAATTCTGATAAAAGGAATAATTTTATATTGATATGTACTACCAACTATTGCCTGTGTATCTTCGTATCCTGTTTCTTTAAAGTTTGCAATTTCCTTATATTCCCCTGTTTTATTATCTAACTTATAAAGTAGGTATCCGTCTGCATAACTTAAGTTATTCCAACTTAAATTTATTTTCTGGAATCCTTTATTGTTTCCGGTAAATCCAAGTGAATTTGAATCCAAATATTCTTTTGCAATTCTTCTGAATACATTTTCAGCATCAATTAACTTTTGGTAGTTAGTTACAAATTTTTCAAGTGAACTATCAAGCTGGTCATATGCATTTCTTGCATCAATTATTGCCTGCTTTGAATCAAGAGTTATAACATCACCTATACCGTTTATTTTATTTACGACATCTGCCGCTTTTTCTTCACCTTCTTTGTCTGTAACGGTAATGTTTACAGTGTCTATTAATGGATCAAATTTGCCGTAAGTAGAAAGTTCATCATTGTAAAGTACATAATTAAATGAAACTTCCACATCAGACATCACTGACGTCAGCGCTCTATCATCAACAGTTATATATTTAGTAACATTTCTTGTTTTTCCATTTGAATAAAAAGCTGTAACTTCCATTCCGCAAGAGTCAAATTTTTCGCCTGCTTTATATTCAAGTTTATCCGGCTGTTTTGTTACCTGTATTTTTGTTATTTTGCTTCCAAGTGCCATCATGTATGCTGAGTCGTTTTTAAAATACATTGTTCCATAATCATCCGAAATTAAACTACAGATTGCATAATTTGCCTGAGCACCTTTTGGTGAAAACAAAACGTTATAATCATTTTCATCCTCGTACTCACTATCTCTTGTAATTATTGCTTTGGTCTGTCCCGGTTTATCTTTAAGTACTCTTATTTTTCCCGGCTCATAATTATCTATAAAGTATACATATGTATATCCGTCTTCTGACTCATATCCTGTCGTTGCAAGACCACTTGTCTGAGGATAGCCTCTTGTGCTTAAGTTATATGCAACACTCATATCATCCAGATTTACAACTGCAATATGATGTCCTGAGTTAACTCCGAACTGTTCTTTTCCTTTAACTCCAACATAAGCCCTTTTATTGCAAATAACAGGAGTTGAAGTACTTGAACTTCCCATATCAAGTTTTTTCACTTCTTCAATTGTTCCATCTGAATCAATTTTTGCTGAACAGAAATCTCCACCTTTTGATGTGAAATAAAATCTTTCTGTTTCTTTATCAAAACTAACACTACATCTAATATCGCCTCTTACATCATCATATTTTGATATAAGATTGCCTGTTAACGAATCAAGAACTATCAATGAACCTTTACCTTCTTCATCCGCTTTCGCTCCATCATCTGTTCCTACTACAAGATATTTGTCACATACATAACTTCCTGCCCAGTAAAATCCACCTTTTGATGTATATGCCCAGCTCGCTGTCTTTTTTTCTGTTTTGTCATTTACATCTTCATCTGTAACTGACAAACAAACATAATTTGCATTTCCTGTCTCACCATTCCAAAATCCTGTATAAATATATCCGTTGTGATAGGTAATCGGTGAATTTGGCTGACCATATAATGGGTCTTCATAAACCCATAAGGATTCTAATGTATCTGCATTAAATGCCTGTATTGCTCCACTTGCAAGTGCAACAAATATCATTCCGTCTGCATATGTTGGAGGTGTAATATTAAAAGCTGAGGTTCTTATCATGTTTCCACTTTTAATTACTTTTCCTGTTATGGTATCTACCTTTACAATCGATGTTGCTGTAGTATATACCAAATCATCTCCAACAAGAATCGGCGAACTTGGTGCCCCGCTTCCAAATCCCGTACCAACTTTTTCTGCCCAATAAAGCATAGAATTTGTATAGTCAGTAGGTGTTAATGCTTTTGTCACACCATTATTTTCATCATTGCCTCTGAAATTACTCCATATAGAAGTAATTCCTTTATTTATTGCATTATTAACATCAGCTTCTTTTAGTGTTGCATCTATATTAGTATTTGATCCTGCAACAAAGCTTCCACTTACAGATTTATATCCGTATTTAGTAACGACATAAGTATATTTTTCACCTTCAAGCAAATTTTCTGCCGTAAACTGCGTATCAACAACATTTTTACTTGCTATAATTTCTCCATCACTATTTTTTATCTGAATAATACTTCCGTTCGTTAATTTAAAATCTGTATTAGCAAGATTTGTTTTTGCAATTTTAATTATGTAAGTCGAATAACTGCACTCATCTTTTTTAGCACTAATCTTTATTCCATCTATTTCTGTGCTAATATCAATCTTACTGTTTCCATCAACAGGTTCGTCATTTACATATATGTTGTAATTTTCATCATATGGAACTATCTGTGTTTCTATCTTTTCCAAATTTTTCGGAATGCTTATTTCATATTCGTAAGTATCCCTGTTGAATTCAGGTTGTATAGAAATATTTCTGCCTGTTTTTTTATTTGCAAATGTAATACCTTTTAATGTTGTCTGTCTTTTTACATTGAATGTGTATTTTTCTACAACTTTGTTATAAGCTGCTGTTAATACAAATTTATTATCAACAGTTCCTTTTTCAATGATTTTTCCCAGTTTCTTTCCCAGTTCATCATTTCCACTGATAATTATTTCTTTGCTTTCACCATTTGTATCCGTATAGTTAGCTTTAATTTCTGTTCCATCAGGTACACTTTCTTCTAATTCCGCCTTTACGCATACTGAATCTTCATAATCGGGAACCGTAATTGTATATTCTTTTGTATTTGCATCAAATGGTGCATCAAACTTATAAGATTTTGAATTATCTGAAATGCCATTACTTATTTCAATGTTTTTTATTAATCTGCCGTCATATTTTCCGGGATGATTTTCTGTTGTTTCTTCTGATACGTTTTCTCCGGAAACATTGATTACTGCAATTGGTGGTGCAACGCATGCATTTCCTGAACTCAATTTATAATTTTCATAAGTTGATGTTGATGAAACATAATAAGTTCCGGGTTTGTCAAATGATAACGTTATCTGTCCATTGTCGTCAGTTTCCTGACTTAATTCTTTCCAATTATCATTGTTATAATCCGACACTGCCTGCAAAGCATTGCAGTACACTACTTTTTCGCTGGGCATCGCTTCACCTACGAAAGATGAATTACCATCATTTGCTGCATTTGTTGCAGTTCCCCTCATTGTCAAAGTTATGTTTTCATTTGTGTGTATGTCAAAAATTCCGGGATTTGTACACTTTGTACTTTCACTTGTGAAAAACGAAAATGCACCCGTGTGATAAAAATCCCAATCAGAAAACATTGCCACATCGATTTCCATTCCATCTTCAAGTAAAATATAGTCAGATGTTGACCCCCATCCTGCTGCCTGAAGTGGATATTCGTGATCAACATAATACATTAAGTTTTCATCATGTCCCCAAAATCTTGTCATATATAAACTTGTTGCAGAACCGGAAATACTCATTGCATCCTGTAATCTGTCATTTACTACAAATTTTTCTCCTTTTCTAAGATAATACTTTTCGAGCATCTTAATGAAAAGATGAAGTAATGTCGGTCTTTCTACAATTTTGTCACTATTGTATCTTCCACCTTCTTCAAATGAATCTGCTTCATATCTGTAGTAATCCTCCATACCATATTCAGCTAAGTCAAAATAACTTATAGTCACAGGAATATGGCACAAAACAGTTTCATTATCATCATTTCCCGTTACAAATTTTCCATCTTCACTCAATGTAAAATAAACTGTAACGGTACCTTTCTCTTCTGTTTCTCCATATACAGTAATTAGACTTCCACAATTAGCAAAACATGTGGTTATTACAATTATTAAACTTAAAAGCCATCCATAAATTCTTTTTTTCATTTTGTTCTCCCTATTTTTACTTTATATGTTTTTTCATAAACTATTTGCTACTATCTTATATTTCTCTTATTTTGCATTTAGACATTATTTAAGGCTTCCATATTTATAAACAAATTTCCATCTAAATTTCTGCCATTTGCTAAGTTTCAGGAAAATATCTTTTCTAACATTTTCACAATAATATTTCATTTGATTTACCTGCTCCTTAGTACAAGTCTTATTGCTATATCTTGCCTTTTGATATAATGTCATCATTTCCAAATATCCTTCTTCACACTCACTCTCATAAGCCTTTAGAAATTCTTCATATTTTTCTAAATTCTTAAATCTATTTGTTTTATCAATGATAAAGTATGCATTCATAAGATATGAAAATAAACTCATTATTGCCTTATTTGCATTGGCATTGTTGTTATCCTGTTTTATATTTTTTCTGATAAAATATAATCTTATTTCATAGATAACAGCCGCAATAATTGCAATTGCTAATAAGCTGCAAATAATCCATATCAGGTAATTTAATTCAGATTCATTTTTATCATTATCATCCTTTTTTTCTTTTTCAGGTTCTTCACCATTATAATTATCTCTGTCTATTTCCTGACTAATCTGCCTGTTATCATTTGTTTCATTCTCCAAGCCCGATGTAAAGCTGTCATTCGTTCCCATCAAATCCATATATGATTTAATAGTTTCAAATGGAATCCAGCCAACACCATCCTGATAATATTCTGCCCAACAATGAAAATTATTCTTAGGTATATTAATAGTGCTGTTATCATCAGCATCTTTCACATCATCCTGCGTAATAAGATATCCCTCAACATACCTTGCCGGTATTCCAAAATATCTGAACATTAAAACTGTTGCCGTAGCATAATCTTTATCATTTCCTGATTTGCTAACTTCCATAAATTCATTTAAAAATTTTCCATAATCTTTTATTCCCTGCGTTTTTTTACTATATTTAATATTTTTATTTAAATAATTTAGTATCTCTGATTTCGCGTAACTGTATGAATCATGATTATCATTATCTTTTTTCAAATATGTACCAAGTAGTTCCTTTTGCTTTACTGTCAAATCCAAATATGTTTTATATACAAATTCATTATAGTAATTTTCGTTTTTTAAATAATCTGTCGGCTTATCTCCATTATTTTTAAGATTTTCCACAATATCCGAATAATTAGTCACTATGTTATCTGAAACATTAAATTCATATTTTCTTGTGCCATATAAGCCTTTTGACAGAAGATTTTCATCTCCTATTTCATCTTTATCTGTTAACTCATTATTATCTGAAACATATTCATATGGTGAATAAATGTATTTAGAAGATGCCCCTAAAACATTAATAGTCATCTTGTTTATATCAATTTCACTATTACTCTCACTTTTTGCATTAAACAATTGTGTCTGCCCATAAAAATTTTCTTTATGTAACCAGAAGAATAAATCTGCATACTTGTACAGTTTATTTTTATCTGTTTCCTTCCAACCGTTTTGTGAAAAATCTCCTGCCACTAAACCTTTTAAATAATAAGACTGTGGCTTTACCATTTTTACTTTCAATGCAATCTTATTTTTCTTTAAATATCTCAAATCATCTATTTTATGATTTATATTTTGGTTTAAGTTCTCCAACATCTTATCTGTATTAGTCTCATATGATATTGGAACACATAAAATGCTAATAACAAGCATTGAAAAGACTATTAATACTTTGCTTTTATTATTTTGTTCAAATGCACTGCTTAATCTTTTTTTATTTAGACAAATTATATTTGCAAATATTAAAACTGCTGCCATAAGGCAACTTTTTTTACCACCAAACATTCCCTGAATAACTACTGTTACTATTATTCCAATTGCAAATACTGCCTGATTTTCATATTTAATTGCAATATATAAAACAATTGCAATTAAAGCTAATAGTCCTATTAAAAGCAAATCCATTTTAAAGTCAGGATTTAATATGTACTTTTGAGTAATCATTCCATATTTTTTTCCGATTAAATCAGAAATATCATTTAAAATAACTTTCATATTTAATCCAAATGCCGTTATCCTAAACTCTGTCACTTCAAATACAAATCCTGTTATTCCAACCAGAACAATTAATTCCATAATCAAAGCCATCAAAATATCTGTTGATTTTTTATCTTCTTTATTCAGTTTTCTTAAATCAACAGTATTTTGATTTTTCATATTTTAATTGCCCTTCTTTGTTTTAAGTTGTGCGAATTTAATTCATCATCTACAGTAAGCCACGTAACGCCTTTTGCTGCTATATTATGTACATCAGATTTTGTTTCTGCCACTATAACCGTATGTGCTTTTTCAAATGACATTTTTGCTATATAATTCTCATATTCTGATGTCTTGTTTAAGCATTTTCCTGCTGCTAATACTTTAGGTAATCTGCTTACTAAATCCTGTTCACTTCTTATGTTATATGAAATATATTTTTCTTTATCTTCCTGCCACCATCCTATAGTATGAGGAATATTTTCGTTTAAAAGATTCCTACTTAATGATATGAACATTTCTGCTAAAGCATCCGCCATTTCATATTTGGAATTTTCAAATCGGTTGTCAAAAATTAATATGATTGAATCTTCTGCCTCTTTAGCCATTTTTTTAACCATTGGATTTTCATATTTACCTGTTAATTTCCAATGGATATTTTTAATGTTATCTCCAATCTGATATTCCTTAATATCAAATACCTCTCCTGAAACTCCTGCTACATTCTCCATAAATTGCCATATATCTGACGCTTCCTTTGCATTTGAATTTCCAAGTTCAATATCCTGTGTAATGGTATATGGCATAACATATATCTGCTGACTTTCATTAAAATTTTTATTAATAGACGCTATTCCCCAAATATCAAATATCTCGATATTTTTCAGTTCTACCTTTATGCATCCACAATATTTAGATTCAAGTTCAAGTGGCATTTCACTTTTCTTTGTTATACCAAGGAACAAATTCTCTTTAACTTTCTTTGTCTCGCCTGTAAGTATGTTCTTTATTTCAAAATTAAGAACCATCTCATTTAATGGAACAGGGTATTTATTGTTTACTATTATTATTCCTGTAACATTTTTGCCCTTATCCACTACATTTGTGAATTTAAGCTCTGCATTTAAATTCGTAGTTGCTAATTTTGCATAGGCAAATGTAAGTATTCCTGTCAAAATCATAATTATAGGAATTATTAAAAATAATTTCTGCCGCCACACTACTGCTGATATCAGAAATAATAACAGCAGTAAAAAAAATCCCAATCTCTTTCTATTCATTTTCTACACTTTCTATTATTTCTTTCATTATTTCGTCAGTGTTTACTTCATTAATCATTGACTTCGATTCCACGATTATACGGTGGCTGCATACGTCTTTAAAAATATATTGAACATCCTGTGGCACTACATAATCTCTTCCACCAAGCATCGCTTTTGCCTTCGCCATTTTGCAAATTGCCAATGCTCCTCTAGGGCTGATTCCTAATTTTATGAGTTCATGTTCTCTCGTTTTTTCTACAAGCTTACTTATATATTCATAAATTTCATCTGACACATAAATATTCCCCGCCAATTCCTGCAGGTTTATTAATTCATTTTTATTAATAACATGCTTTACTTTGTCTAACGGATTCTCATGATGTCTGTCTTTCATAATTTCTATCAGATTATTCATATCCGGGTATCCCATATTAAGTCTAATCATAAATCTGTCTAACTGAGAATTTGGAAGACTTTGTGTTCCAATCCATCCTGTGGGATTTTGAGTGGCAATTACAACAAATGGTTTTTCCACTGTTCTTGTAACTCCATCTACCGTTATCTTTCCTTCCTCCATTACTTCAAGTAACGCAGATTGGGTTTTGCTTGAAGCTCTGTTAATTTCATCTGCAAGCAATAGATTTGTCATTGCACACCCTTCCATATATTGAAATTCGCCACTATTTTTGTTATATACCGAAAATCCTGTTATATCTGATGGAACACTATCGGGTGTAAACTGCATTCTCTTATAATCAAGTCCTAATACTTTACTAAAAGTTAATGCCAATGTAGTTTTTCCTACTCCCGGCACATCTTCTAATAAAATATGTCCTCCGGCTAATATCGCCATTAATACTTTTTCTATGATTTCATCTTTACCTATTACAACCTTTTTAACTTCTGAAACAATATCTTCTATTTTTTTATTCATATTTAATACCTTTCTTTTGAAAGCCTAGTCGTTTAATATGTAACACTATATTTATCTTTGATACCATAAGAACCGCTTGACGGATTATATCCTCCAATATCCTTTCCATATGCCAAAGTGTATCTAATCTTTATAGCATCACCATCTTTTGGCTTATATTCCGACATTCCGTATTCTTTATATTCATCATTAACACTGTACGCCCAACCTGAACCCTGACAGAAATCAAGTTGTCCTAAGCTATCCATGTCATATATGTACTCTCCGGTTGAAGGGTCTATATTAAACTGGAGTCCATCCTCAATGATTTCATCTTTTAATTTCTCATCAATCATCCAGCCTCTTAAAATTCCCGGTCTTGATATAGTTTCAAGATAAAATCCTTTATCCACTGTTCCGCTGTTTGTATATGAGAATCCGCTTTTCTCTATAGCACGTTCAAATATATCTGCTGCGTTATCTCCATAATAAATATCTACTGTTTTAGGTCTTAATAGGACTCCTAAATGAATAACCTTCGCATCGATGCTTACTGTTGCCGTACCAATAACGGTTCCTTCATCTATATATGTACATTTTAATTTGTAACTATATTCCTTATACCTTCCATCGCTGTCTGTTATCTTAACTTCAAGACTATTGTCTCCATTTTGCAAATTAAGCAAATATCCAACATAATTAGCAGACCATCTGTACTGAATTTTCTTTCCATTTAATTTGACTTCAATTCCGTCATAATAAATTTTGTTCTTCTTATAATCCATCGCTCCGATGTATAAAGTAAAACTTTCGCCTTTTATCTCCATTCCATCAGTAACATTTATATATGAAATAACCGGTTCAGTGTCCTTTGTAGCTAATGGAACATATTTAACTGTATAAGTTTCATTTAAAGATACGTTTCCTGAATCTGTTGCCTTAAGCCTTATAGTGTTGTTGCCAATTTTTAGACCGGCATTATACGTTCCTTCATTTCCTGCAATTATGTTCCCATTAACAATTACAGATAATTTCGCCTTATCTGTTCCATTTCTTATAACTGCCTGAAATTCAATATTTTCTACATTAACTGTTTTATTTTCCAAATCGGTTTCAATTCCAAAACCATCCTCATATTCAAGAGTTATTTCATACTTTTTTGTAATCGAATATTTATCATATTCAGCTTTTGCGACTATTGTGTTTTTTCCTTTTTTTAAAATTACAGAATATTTGCCATCTTTTCCCGTTATATTTTTACCATTTAACGATACCTTTACATCTGCATCATTTTCACCCATTTTTGCCTGCAAATTAAATTTGAAAAACGGATTGTTTACAGTCTGGTCCTTCAAATCTGTTGATATAAACAAATTGCCTGTATCTACATTTACCGTATATTTTTTCTTTGCAATAATTTCACGACCGTCATCTCTTCTGTAATTAACCACTATTTCTATAGTATTGGTTCCTTCCTTAAGAATAACTCTGCCATCAAAATTATTTATCTGCTCATCATTCACATACACTAACTGTTGTTCTACCGTAAGACTTTCAACTAAATGTGTAATCGTAAATGCATATTCATATGTAGAAATTGTTTCTCCATCTATAATTGAAGTTGTAAAATATAGGGTTTCTGTTTTTTGATTTACTTTATCCACAAAAGATTTACCTTTGCTTTTACCTGATTTTCCTTCATCTGCGGATTCTTTTCCATTTCCTGATTTGTTAGAAGTTCTTTTAAGATTTACATTTCCATTGCCATTTCCATCTGTTTCATTATTAGTCTCTTCACTGTTGTCATTACTGTCATTATTTTCTTCATTATCTTCGTTATCTGAATTTTGCAAATTAGAATAATCATTAAATTCATCTACCTGCAAGCCATCATTTTCATACACTTTAGATGCCTTTGCCTCATTATTCATTGGGTTTACCGGTGTATCCCCCTTGTGATACCGAATACCCCACGTTCCTATGATTAAAGCCATGGCAGTAAGTATAACTATTATTCTATTAATAATCCGTTTATTATTTTTCACCATAGCCTCTCCTAATTTTTCTCTTTAAAAAATGGCAACAAAAAAAACACATCCTCCTCACCCGGAAAATATATTTAAACCACATATATGGCAGGTCTCCTGACTCAGCTTCATCCTCGAAAACGCCTTCCCAGTTTCCCAGTGGCATATTGCTTTCTTGTCTGCATTACAGTAGTGGTGACTGCTTCGGGTTCTAACCGAATTCCCTATTAATCGACACGAATATAATTCTGTCGAACCATATACTGATATGAAATTTAAATCGTCTTTATGATAGCATTATTATTTACATAATGCAATTCTTTTGTATTCAAATAATCTTTTTCCTATTTGTAATGTACCAAATCGTATGGATAGTATTTCATATCTTTTAATTCATAATCATCTAATTTAAGTATTTTAGCTATAGCCCCTGCTTCAAAGCTCCAATATCCATAATAACAGTTAGTGCTTAAGTTGTGCGTATTATGCCAAAAGGCTTGTCTATGTTCTCTATACCAGAATCTTTTGACATATTCTTTGAGTTTTTCCACCTTGTCTTCACTGTTTATTATTCAGAAAAATAATTAATACGCTAAATTTTCTTTAATCATATCCCCCGTTTTGATGTCAATAGAAAATTGCCATTTATTTCTTCCATATACATCAATATCTATTTTTCCTCCATCGCACACTACAGATGGCTGATTTCTAAAGGTAGATAAATTCATAAAACTGTATCCTTTAGGAGGTTTTTTTTCAAACAAAAGTGTTCCATCTAAAGCATAGCCTTGTAGTTTTTTTCCAACATTATCTGATGTCTCACTTATTATTATCACAATCTGTTCCTTATAAATTTGAGCATCTGCAATATTTTTGCAGTTGATTTTGATTGATTTATTTTGATACAACCAGCTAATTGTATTACTCAATTTATCAACTTCAAATATATGTTTTCCATCAAATGAAAGATGATAAATTTGTTCCTGAGAATAATTATTTCCAGATTCAACATACACATAACTATTCTGCTTATCAACAGATGCAAAATATGCATTTACAAAAGTTTCCTTTATTATTTTTCCTTCATATATCCAACTTACGCTTTGATTTTTTATATCCCAAACAAAATTATCTATTGTCATTTCATTACTTCTTCTTGAAAAATATCTTTATATTTTTCGTATTCCTTTCTCCACAAATTTCGTAATCCGTCAGTAATATTATGTTCTTTTCCATTAGAAATTTTTAAGGCAGCATAGTTGTGAACTCAATTTTAGTTGAAAGACTATTCCTTATATTATTTTGCAAGTTCCATCATTTTTTCCAGAGACAATCCATCTACGATTATAGACTTTCCCTTTTTGCATGCATCCACTTTGATTTTTTTAATAGCAGCATAATAATCAACTTCTCCTATTATTTTATCTAACGTTGTACTTACTAATACCATCTTCCACTCATCAACTTTTTTTCCATCAACTTTATATTCCTCTTTAGGATTAAGCGGAAGAATAGTACAATTTCCCTCCGTTAATGCAATAGCACCAAATACTCTTTTGTCTGCGTTTGCATAAAAATGTGGTGTTGCCACAAATGCATCATCACTGTTTTTTTCTTCTTTCTTTCTATTTAGTTTATTGAATAATCCCATCTCTTTCCTCCTTGTAATGTACCAAATCATATGGATAGTATTTCATATCTTTTAATTCATAATCATCTAATTTAAGTATTTTAGCTATAGCCCCTGCTTCAAAGCTCCAATATCCATAATAACAGTTAGTGCTTAAGTTGTGCGTATTATACCAAAAAGCTTGCCTATGTTCTCTATACCAGAATCTTTTGACATATTCTTTTAGTTTTTCCACCTTGTCTTCACTGTTTATTATGTCTTTTAATCTTTCATACGGATTTCCATAACTAATTTTTCCTTCCAGGCATACCAAATTATCATTAACATATTTTGTATAGAATTCCGTTAAGCCGTCATTTCTTTTGCACTCTAAAACTAGATTATTCAACATATTAATTGCATCTTTTCCTTCATCAAATAGAACAGTCAAAGCCATCATATCGTACATATAAAATATACTAGTCCTTTCATCCCAAAAAAAGGACATATCTCCTAAGAAAGATTTATACAATTGATAAACCTCATCAATAGAATCTCCTCTGGAATACTTTGCTTTTATTAAATTGTATTTTTCTCTTGCCAAAGCATTTTTTATCCTTTTTTCTTTTTCTTGATCATCGCCTATTCTTTTAAGCATAATCACTAATTTTTCTGATACTATTTTGCTTTCGTCTATACATCTATTAAAATAGATTTCATTTCTTATGCTATCTCTCACATTAAAATCCTCCCTCGATTATATTTGCAGCTGAATCTAAAAAATGAATAGTCACTTTTCCATCTGTACTAATTCTAGTTAAAATGCTAGCATATCCCTTTTCCCATATATCTAACATTGTATCTCTGTCTAGCATTTTTATTAATCTATCTTCTATCCATTTGGTCTCCATTTGACTAGTTCCATCTTTTAATATTGATAATTTAGATGTTCCATATTTCGCCTCAGCAATAATATACTGAGGAGTCCCTTCAGGATTATAATATACTCCGTCTATCCCTTGGTGGATAGGATCATCTAATCCGGTAACTCTGTCTAAGCTAATTCGTTCATATCCTAACTCCTCAAAATACTTATCCATCTTCATTTCACCATAATTACCTTTTTGTTTATTAGTTTTTAATTCAATTTTTCCACTTTCAACATCATTAAGCAATTTGTCTCTATACTGCTTTCCACCTAAGCAATCAAATTTAACATTATCAATGGATTTTCCCCCTTGAAGACCATTAATGGCATCATCTCCGAACTCAGCTATCAATTTCAAAGCTTGCTTAGTATCTTTTTCTGACAGTCCACTAATAATATCAACTAATTCATCCCCATACTGTTCAATTAGCCTTTTTCCATCATCTCCAAAAGGTCTAAGCTTATCTACAATATCCTGACCATATTTTTCTGCGATTTTTTCCCAATAGTCACCTAATGGTCTTTTATTTGGATTTGTGTCCGGATATGCGTCTGGATTTAAATCCGGGTCTGTGTCAGGTTTCGCAGGTGGAGTTTTTATTGTTTTTCCGCCCCACTTCTTAGTGACAAATTTATAAAATCCTGATTCATCAAAATTTATTTTTGCACTAACAGAAGATATTAATCGTGGCATTGCAACTTCAAATATTAAAAACATCGCCCCGGCTTCTACAGCTTTTCGAAGTATATCGCTGCCATTCTCAACACTTGGATCAATTATGTATTCATAAGCATCAATTCCAACATTTCCTGCCTCTGTTATTGAAAATATTGCACCCGCCATGCTCAATAGAATTATACAGGTATCTAAAATGCTGATTCCTTCACTTATTGTGAGCGCAACTCCAATCATTGCCGCAATCGCACTCCATGCAAAGTATGCAAATACTGCAATTGCAAATATCGCTGCCACTGCAACTATGATTGTGAAAAGAGTCATTGCCAAATCCTGTGATGATTCACCGCCACACAATCCGCCACTAATCATGTAAGATGCTTCCCCTGTTTCAGGATTTAGTGTTATATAGCCTGTCCCATTCCAATCATAATACTGTATGCTTTTTTCTGGAACTATTACCGTTTTTCCATTATTTAAAGCTTTTTCGATTTCATTTTTCGCTGCTTTGTCAATTGACAACGTATTTAAAATAGTCTTATTTTCTTCTGAAATAGTGACAATATTAATGCCTCTCTCTTTAGATTCTTTAATGATGGAAACAGAAGAAACTCCTTTTGTATTTGTGGCTTCACCCACAACATATCCTTCAAGGTATGACCCCATCAACCCACTTGCCATCATAAAATTCTTTATGTTGGCATTGTTTCTAACAATTTTTTCTGTTTTTTGGTGTATATTTTCTTCCTGATTATATGCTAATCCAACAGTATCCGTATCAACATCTATATATAAAGTACCATCACTTATTGCAACAGGTACTCCCATAATGTTATTAACTTTTGGAACATAACCTACAATACATTCACCAATACTTCTAGCCCATTGAACGTCTGATGCCTTTGCTATGAGTTGATCATAGTGAACACGCCACTAAAAACGTTTCAATTTTTATACGCATTTATTTTATTACTTATACCCTTAGCATCATGTGAAATACCCTCCTGAAAAATTATAGAAAAATGAAGCCGGATTAAACTGTACTTCCTACAATCCATCCAGCTTCTTATATATGAATCTCAATTTTTTCCCCCTATTTATTAGAGTCAGATATATTTTACCAAAAAAAATGCTTCAAAACATTTTTTTGCGTAACTTGTATCATTTTTTGCGTAACTTGTCATTTTTTGCCAGGGGGAAGACAAATTTTTGTGTTTTTATATATTATGTGATGTCGAATTTTGTCAAATATAAAAATAGTTTTGGCTATACATTTAGTAATAATGCTGTAGCTTCAACCTCTTTTTCTTTAAACTCAAGTTCAAATTCGCCCTGATATTTTTCTACTATACGCTTTATACTTTTCAAACCAATTCCGTGGTATTCTTTATCTTTCTTAGTTGTTTTTAATTCATTATTTTTATTTCCATCATAAGAATTTTTTACTTTTATTATTATAAATTTCTTCTGTGGTTTTATTACAATACTTACGTTTCCATTTTCGACTTTTTCAGCAGCTTCAATTGCATTATCTAGGAGATTTCCAATTATATTTGTAAAATCAATATCATCAATAACACACTTATCAGGTATATTTCCATTTGCATAAAAATTAATACCTTTATGTTCTGCTGAATTTTTCTTTGTCGCAAGAACAGCATCTATGACTTTATTTCCTGTCATTGCGTAATTCATCTTTATTCCTAATTGTTGTATTTCGTCTTTAAGGTACTCTTTTACTTCCGCTGTCTTTCCCTGTTCCGTAAGTTGAGCTAATGTAATTATGTTGTTTTTATAATTGTGAATACTTTCTCTCCACAAATCAAATGCTCTCTCTGTGTCTTCAAGTGATTTGCTAAGCATTCTATTTTGCATTTCAACTAATTCTATGTTTTTCTGTTTTTCATAACTGTCGGCCAGTTTAAGTATGAAATACAAAAGAAGCACTCCCAATATCATATCTGCCACAAAAAATATAGTGCTTATTAATGCAACATTTGAATCCTGCTGTTTTAATCCTAAATATATAATTGAAAAATTTGATGCGAAAATAAAGAATGCAACACATCCTATAATTGCTGCATATTTTCCTGAAATAATCCTTCTTTTGCTAACAATTTTATCAATAATCATTATTACCGCAACAAGAATTACTTTACTGATTACCATGCCTATGTACCTTGTAGGACTCTGTTCTTCAATGGTACGTTGATGTGTTAAAAACAGTGCTACATATATTACTACAAATTCTACTGCCGTTATAGTCATTCCATATAAGAACACTAAAAATACTGCACGTTTCTTTTGCTCTCCATATATAAGCCACTGAATAATAATATACATTATCATAAACATTAATGATGAAATAAACGAAACAATTTTTATAGTATTTATACATACTATGATTAATGCACCGATTAATGAATATACGAAAATTCTCCTTCTATTATATTCATTATTTTTTTCACCAATAAATATCCCGCAAAACATACAACACATTAATGTGTCTATAAAGCTCCCCAAATACTCTACAATCCAATAAAAAGTTATCATACCTTTTCTCTCCAATACTTTAATAACTTCTTCTTAACATCACTCATTCTTGTTCTACTAACCGGCAGTTTTTCGTTATTATCCAATGTAATATCAACTTTGGAAAATTCACTTACATATTTAATATTTACTGCACAGCCACTGTAGATTTGAATGAAGTTGTTATCATCCATTTCTTCTAAAAAACTTTTAAAACTTTTCCCAACATACATTACTCTTCCATCATACATACATATTTTTAGTTTTCTTTTATCCACTTCTATATGCATTATTTCAGAATTTTTTATTTTTTTGTTTCCCTCATCTGTTTTTATTATTGTATATTTGTCATCTAAGTCATTTAAAAGTTCAAAAACATCTTCTAATACCTGTGGCAATTCTTCATCTAAAAGTGTCTTTCTCATATATCTGAACGGCTGATATTGTATTGCTTCAAACACCATTTCATCATGTGCCGACACAAATACAAGAGTAATGTTTAATTTTCTTTTTCTAATTTCATTTGCAATCTGTAATCCTGAAATCTGTGGCATATCAATATCGAGCATCAAAACATCTATGTTTTCTTTTCCCTCACAAATTTCATTCAGCAATATATTTCCATCTGTATACATAAATATCTCAAGTTGATATTTTTTCTCTTTTGATATATTTATGATTTTTTCTCTCATCCTATCAATAAATATCTTATTATCATCACATATAGCAATATTAACATTCATTACATTCACCTGTTTCGTTTATCTTTTGATGCCAGGGTCAAAAGAAGCCCACATGAGCTTGCTCATAAGTGGATGAAAGACCTTTTTACACCAACGTCATTATATCATATTTTTGTTTCATACAAAATTCTTTCTAAATTTGTTCTAATTTTATGTCTAAATGTGTTGAAATTCTTTATCAAATGGTTTATTCTAAATTTAGATTCCATACGACTGGCGGATAAGTGAGAGCACTCACAGGGAGTATGGAGATGTATCGAAGCCGACCGCCTGGGCAACCATTTAGGTTTCCCAGGTGGTTTTTTTGTACCTATGTGGCAGGATTTGCGTAAGCTATGTCTTATAAGATGCCTTGCTTACCTTTCTATATTTGGAAACCAAAGAAAAATTTTTTTATAAAGGAGAAACACTATGCAGATGTTATCACTTGAAAATGAATTAAAAGAAAATGCGTACCCTGGAAGAGGAATCGTAATTGGTAAAACTCCTAACGGCAAATACGCAGTAACAGCTTATTTCATCATGGGAAGAAGCGAAAACAGCAGAAACAGAGTTTTTGTCGAAGATGGCGAAGGAATCCGTACTCAGGCATTTGACCCTTCTAAATTAGTAGATCCAAGTCTTATTATCTATGCTCCTGTTCGTGTTCTTGGTAACAGAACCATCGTTACAAACGGTGACCAGACAGATACTGTTTACGAATTAATGGATAAAGGTCAGACTTTTGAGCAGTCATTAAGAACAAGAGAATTTGAACCGGACGGTCCTAACTATACACCTAGAATTTCAGGAGTTATGCAGGTTGAAAATGGTTCTTATAATTATGCAATGTCTATTTTAAAGAGCAACAACGGTAACCCTGATGCATGCAACAGATACACATTTACATATGAAAATCCTGTAAATGGAGAAGGTCACTTTATTCATACATATATGCATGATGGAAATCCGCTTCCAAGTTTTGAAGGTGAACCAAAGCTTGTTTCAATTAAAGATGATATGAACGAATTCACAGATATGCTTTGGAACAGTTTAAATAAAGATAACAAAGTTTCTTTATTTGTAAGATATATCGATATTGAAACAGGGAAATACGAAACTAAGATTATTAACAAGAATAAATAATTTAAAGATTGGAGATTTATAATGAAAGAATTAGAATTAAAATATGGTTGTAATCCAAATCAGAAACCATCAAGAATATTTATGAATGAAGGTGAACTTCCTATCGAAGTTCTTAACGGAAAACCGGGATACATCAATTTCCTTGATGCATTCAATGGTTGGCAGTTAGTTAGAGAATTAAAGAAAGCTACAGGACTTCCTGCTGCTACTTCTTTTAAGCATGTATCACCTGCCGGAGCTGCTGTTGGTCTTCCTTTAAGTGAAATCGAATCAAAGATTTACTGGGTTGATGATTTAGGAGAATTATCACCACTTGCCAGCGCTTATGCAAGAGCCAGAGGTGCTGACAGAATGTCTTCATATGGTGACTTCATTGCTCTTTCTGATGTTTGTGATGTTTCTACAGCAGCAATCATTAAGAGAGAATTCTCAGATGGAATTATCGCTCCGGGTTATGAACCTGAAGCTTTAGAAATGTTAAAAGGAAAGAAAAAAGGAAGTTACGCGATTATTCAGATTGACCCTAATTATGAACCTGCTCCAATTGAACATAAAGAAGTATTTGGTGTTACATTTGAACAGGGACGTAACGACTTAAATATTGATGAACATTTCTTTGACAATATTGTTACTGAAAACAAAGACCTTCCTGAAAAAGCTAAAATTGACATGGCAATTGCTATGATTACATTAAAATATACTCAGTCTAACTCAGTATGTTTCGTTAAAAACGGTCAGGCAATAGGTGTAGGTGCAGGACAGCAGTCAAGAATTCACTGTGTAAGATTAGCCGGACAGAAGGCTGATAACTGGTTACTTCGTCAGGCACCACAGGTACTTAACCTTCCATTTATTGAAGGTATGAAACGTGCTAACAGAGATAATGCAATCGACCTTTACATTGGTGAAGATTATATGGATGTTCTTGCAGATGGTAAATGGGAAAGTATCTTCACAGAAAAACCACCTGTATTTACAAAAGAAGAAAAACAGGCATGGTTAGCTCAGGCTTCAGATATTACACTTGGTTCTGATGCATTCTTCCCATTCGATGACAATATCGAAAGAGCTGCTAAGAGCGGTGTTAAATATGTTGCACAGCCTGGTGGTTCAATTCGTGATCAGGATGTTATCGATGCTTGTAACAGACATGACATGGTAATGAGCTTTACAGGAATCCGTTTATTCCATCACTAAAATATTATTTCTGTAATGAAATTTAATGACAGATTACTATTATTTAATTATAAAATTTTGTAATTTGAATAAATCATTTCAACTAAATAAATATATAAAAGCAAAAAAATCCGGCAGCACTTAACCGTCTGCCGGATTTCTTTGTTCAATAAAAAATATAAAGATAAGATGACCTGTCCACTTTTTATTTTTTATCATTAGTAGATAACGCTTTAATAACTTTGTCATAATCCACTGAAACCACCTCAAGAAGTTCATTTACCTTCTCCATTCTTCTTTTCTTTAGAGAATCGACTAATGGAATAATATGATTATACAACTGGTTTAAACTTAAGTTACCTGTAATCCCCTTCAATGCATTCGCTGCCTGAAAAGCCTGTTCTGCGTCTCCTTTGCTGATTGCTTCACACATTATGTCGTAGTTTACATCCTTTGGGAATGTAAACAAAAATCTTTCATACAAATCCTCCTTGTCATTAAATCTTCTTATTCCATCGTTAACATCAATTCCCGCTTGTGTTAACAACTCTTTATTCATTTTTCCTCCTTTAGAATAAGATGTTCAATATACTTTGCTTTTTACGAATAAAGCTAGACTGTTGTACAAAAAAAGTCTTGGGCACAGCACACCAAGACTAATAAAGTGCAACTGGCTGCCATTTTAAAGGCCCTATAGCTTTGCGTCACAGGTTTTCACCTGCTTTGCTAAATATATTTACTATATTTATAGTATATCGCTTTTTTTGATATATACAATGCGATTTACAATTTTTTTACAGTTTTCGTCAATTTGTCTATACAAATTCACGTTTACTATCGTTTACTATAAAAAATTTCTTTAAATATGAAATACCTTTTTCAATCTTTCATCTTCATATAATACCTTCTTTGCCAAATCTCTATATTCTTTTTCATGTAAATAAGTATGTCTGTGAGGCTTTATTGAAGGTGCCATATCTATTGCCTTTTCATAGTCTTTGATATCCAAGTCTAATTTCTCAACAAAATCCCAAAATCCCGTATCTGTAAATATTGTATTTACTCTCTTATATCTGTGATTCTGAACAACGCTCATTAGATAAGTTGCAATGCCAACCTGAACTCCGTGTAATTGTGGTACAGGAAGCATTTTATCAAGAGCATGTGAAATCAAATGTTCACTTCCACTTGTAGGCGCACTTCCTCCTGCAATTTCATTTGCAATTCCACTCATCGCAAGTGAGTCTAACAACTCTTTTAAAAACAAATCATCTTTAATACTTTCAAACGGTGTTCTTACAAAACTATTTACAGCTTTTTTTGCAATCATCATTGCAAAATCATTTAATTCTGTATAACCTTTTTGGTCTTCATATACCCAGTCATAAAGTGCAGTAATTTTGGATACCATATCTCCAATTCCTGAATAAATAAATTTTTCAGGAGCACTTTTTATTATCTGTGTGTCGGCAACAATTCCATATGCCATTCTTGCCGGAACCGATGTACGTCTTCCATTAACAAGAAGTGATGCACTGGCACTTGAAAAGCCATCACTGGATGCTGAAGTAGGCACGCTTATAAATGGTAATTTTCTAAGATATGCGGCATATTTTGCACCATCAATAACTTTACCACCACCAATACCTACTACAACCTGTGCTTTAGCATCAATGTCAAATGCAATCCCTATCAATTCTTCTATTTTAATTGAATCCATTTCTCTGTAGCCAAGCACATTGACTCCTGCATCTTTAAGTGACTTCATTACTGTTTCACCAAACATGTCTATTAAATCATTTCCAAAATATATTACGGCATTAGACATCCCACTTGACTTAATATAAGTTCCAAGATTTTCTAATGTTCCTTTTCCTACTTTTAGAATTGTAGGTATTGCTATATGACTTCCACCCATTATTGTGACTCCTTTTTACAAATTATTCTTTGACCAATCCATCAGGCTCTTTGAGAAATTAATTGTAGCTGTTGATGTCCAATGGCATCCGTCACCGCCATCACATGATGATTTCAAATATCCTTTTCCATCATCAAACAAACCTGTGTAATCATAATAATATACATTATCTGTTGCTGCTGCCAAATCTGAGTACGCTTTATTAAATTTCAAACGCTGTGATTTCTTTGGCACATTTGCAGTACTTCTTTTGCCCGTTGGTGCTATTGGAAGAAGGACTATCTGTACATTTTTATTTGTCTTTTTAAGTTTATTTATCATTGTTTTAAAATTGTTGACTGTAGGAGTTGTATTGTCAGTACCTGATTCATTCATTCCTATTAAGAAATATACTCTGTCAGGATTATATGATGCAACTTTTTCTATACCTGTAGCACTCTTTCCATTAACTTTAAATTTCTTTGTATTTATAAATCCTGAACTGCTTACACCTACACTGCTTACAAAATGTGTTCCCTTTGGATACTGATTCTTTGCCCAAAGTTCAATTCCTTCAACATAGCATTCTCCTGCAACTACGATACTTAAATCTTTAGTTGCAGCCTTTACATATTTAGCCTTTGAAAGACTGCTTTCTCCCATGCTTCCGGCAACTGTTCTTACAGCCTGCACTTTATAGTAGTATTTTTGACCGCCTACTGTATTTGTATCCACGTAATTTCTGGCAGTTGTTGATGTAAGAAGGCTATAAGTTCCACCCTTTGTTGTAGCTCTGTATACTTTGTAACTATTCGCTTTTTTTACACGATTCCATTTAATCTTAACCTGTTTTTCAGTTTTATTCTTTACCGTAATTGTTGGTGCATTTAAAACAATTGTCTGATTCTTTTTTTGATTTTTAACAGTTTCAGCCTTAACATTTTTTACATATGAATATTTTTGAATTCCATTGTCAAATGAACTCATTTCACACATTCCTGCCAAAATAAGTGCTATTGTGCATGCCCATGTAAAAGTAATAAATTTTTTCATAATTATAATCCACCTTTCTGATAAAATAGCAATGTCTAAAAATCCATACTAAGTCTTGTTTCAACATTAGGTCTTACATATGTGTTTGCAACATGCTGATGCTTTGGATGTGTCTGATATGCCTTCAATGCATCCTCATTTTCAAATTCACTATCCATCATTATATCAGCAGATGAAGATGGCAAATATTCTATTCGGATGTTCATTTTTAACAATCCGTCAATCTGTCCTTCTAATGCTTCTAAATTTTCCTTTATATCTTTCTTCGCCTGTACCTTTTCTTCTTCTGTTAATGTTTCCTTTAACTTCCATAAAATAATATGCTTTACCATTTCATGCCTCCTAAAATTTATTCTTTCCACACCATTGTAACCGACCTAAATAGTTTTTTCAATTGTTGTAGACATTCATATTTTCATTATGGTACTATAACTTTTGAAAACGATAAATTTATTATTAAGAATTAATTAAAATTTAAGGTCAATATCATTACATTTTTAATCTGACAAAATTTAGCAAAATTGCATTTGTCGTCGCTGGTTCAAATCGACATATATGTAGTTTGAATGAAACCATCGTTTAAAATTCAAACTACATGTTGAAGATTTAGAACTGTTGCGAGTGACAAGTTGCACAAGCGTAATTCTGTTAATTTTGTCAGATTGAAATATAAATGAAATTATACTTATTTACGGAAAGGATATTTTAATATGGCAGCAGAAACAAAATTTACCGGAACTGATACTTATGTAGCATCTGACGACTTATTAGCAGCAGTTGAGGTTGCAACAAAGCTTCAAAAGCCTTTGTTAGTTAAGGGAGAACCGGGAACAGGTAAAACTATGCTTGCTGAAGCAGTTGCTAAAGCTCTTGACAAAGAATTATTAATTTGGAACATAAAATCTACAACTAAAGCTCAGGACGGTTTATATATTTACGATACGATTCAAAGATTATACGACAGCCAGTTTGGTGTAGATGGTGTGGATGATATCAGCAGATATATCAAACTTGGAAAACTTGGAGAAGCATTCAAAAAAGATGAACAGGTTATTTTATTAATTGACGAAATAGATAAGGCTGATTTGGAGTTTCCTAACGATCTTCTTTGGGAACTTGATAAAATGGAATTTTATATTAATGAAACTAAAGAAACTGTTAAGGCAAAAATCCGTCCTATAGTTATCATTACTTCAAATGCTGAAAAGGAACTTCCTGACGCCTTTTTACGTCGTTGCATTTTCCACTATATTTCATTTCCAAATGCAGATTTAATGAGACAGATTGTTAATGCTCATTTTGAAAATTTAGAAGAACATTTGCTTGAGCAGGCAATGAAAACATTTTACTGGATTAGAAGTATTAGAGATGTTAGAAAGAAACCTAGCACATCTGAATTTATAGATTGGATTAGAGCTCTTATGATTGGTGGCGTTGACCCTGATTCTATTGAGAAAACACTTCCATATCTTGGTGTTTTAATTAAGAAGGATGAAGATTTAGAAACAATAAAACAGATGAGCTTATAGGAGGAAATTTATGTTTACTGACTTTTTCTATGTATTGAAAAATCACGGATTAAACATTTCTACCACCGAATGGCTTATGCTTATGGACGCACTTGATAAAGATTTGGCCCATTCAAATTTTACTGATTTTTATTATCTTTGCCGTACAATTTTAGTTAAAAGCGAAGGTGATTATGACAAATTTGATATTGCCTTTCAGGAATATTTTAACGATATAAAAGATAATTCTTTTGATATGAGTAAAATTGATGCATGGCTGCACAATGATGTTGAAACGGGCAAGAAAACTGACCCAAGTAAATATATAGACAAGCGTACCGAGCGTGAAGCCAAGGAAGTTCATCGTAAATTTGAGGAACGACTTGGTGAACAGAAAACTGAGCATCACGGTGGAACTTACTGGATTGGTATGGGCGGTGGCTCTGAATTTGGTAAAAGAGGTCACGTAGCCGGTGGTATTCAGTTAGGAAATGAAGCCGGAATGAAAACTGCTTTCACTGTTATGGGCGAAAGACGTTATAAAGATTTCAGACGTGATACAAAACTTACAATGCGACAGTTTCAGGTTGCTTTCCGTGAACTTCGCCAATATTCAAGAAAACTTGATTTGCCAAAAACTGAACTTGATATCGACGGAACAATTAATTCAACCTGTAATCAGGGTGGTTATTTAAAGTTAGAATTCCAACAACCAAGAAAAAATACTGTAAAGCTTATGCTTTTATTTGACAGTGGTGGTTCGATGTATCCTTATAGTTCTTTGTGTAACGAGCTTTTTCAGGCTGTGCATAAAGCTAATCATTTTAAGGATGTAAAAACTTTTTACTTCCACAATTGTATTTATGCTAAATTATATAAAACACCTGAATGCGCAAGTGGTGATTGGATAGATACTACATGGGCATTTAGAAATTATGATAAAGATTATAAAGTAATTATTGTTGGCGATGCAGGTATGGCACCTGAAGAATTCAAAGACAAAAACGGTAATTACAGTGGTCCAAACGGGGGACTTTCAGGTAAGGAATGGATTGAACTTTTTAAGAAAAAATATCCACACAGTATTTGGTTAAATCCTTCATATCACTATGGAGATTTGAACAATATGTACTGGATGGAATCTGAAAGAGTAATTCGCGAAAACATCGATATGTTTCCTTTAACTGTTGATGGACTTAAGCGTGGAATTAAAACACTTATGTATGATAAGAAGAAATAAAGGCTCGTGGATGCGTCTTTTATTCTCTTAATTACGGACGAATTTTCTCTTTTTTACTATCATCCGTATATTCAAATCAAAATTTGCAATATTTAGCCAAAAACAAATAAAAAATTACGGATAATTTTTCAATTTGAAATATTATCCGTAATTTTATTTTTACTTTATGAGCCTTTAAGTAATCTATTCTGTAGTCATCATCAATTGTTCCATCTTCATTTACAGTGTCAATTGCACCGAATCCATTTTCAACAATAAACAATGGAATCAATAACTTTTCTGTTTTTCCATCCTCCATATTCCTTTACGAGATAATATGGCATTTCAAAATGTGATAATGTTACTACAGGTTCAATTCCGTATTTAAGTAATTCGTCAAATAAGTTATCATAAAATTTTAATCCCTGTTCGTTTGGTTCTTTTTCATCAAATAATCATAAACCAATAATTCCATATCGTTTAATGATTTAATAATTTCATAACTAAACATCAGCGACCTCATAAACAAAATAATTCATGTGGTATTATACCACAAATTATTATATTTCGTTTGCTGTTAATTCTGCATTTTTATCTGCTGTTCCTGTATCAAAGGATATCTCACAAGGCTTTCTCCTTTAAGATTTTCCTTATGCATATCAACTGCAGTAATCTGATTATTTTCATAAGTAGTGTAATAGTAAATTCCCTTTGTCGCATTGCAACATGAAGTATAAATAGTTATTTCGTATTTACCCTCATCTACTTCACAACATCCTCTTTGTTGTTCAACTGAACCTAAAATATGAAAGAACTGACTAACACTCTCATTTTCCGTTTCCCCTGATTTGGAATTCATTTTTGTAAACGCTACTCTTACAAATCTTGACCCTGAAGACAAATCTCCCGGCATTCCAATTGCACCCATTCCTCTGCTATATGAATTAAGTTGCAAATTATCTGAGAAACTGTTAGTCGGTTGTTTTGGTGATAAATGCATGTAATTGTTAAGTTGAAACATCTGCTGTTCAAATGGTGGATTATTAGTCAATACCCCTACCGGATTGTCATATACATGTAATCCCGATTTAGTTGATTCAACTGTTATTGCTTCATTTACATCTGCTATAATCCAGTGAAGACTTGCCGCCGGCAATTGCTCGCTAAACTGAGTTCCTACTAAATTCATTTCACTTAATACTTTTCGTGCCTCTTTTACTGATTCACATTGTCTAAGTATCCATGGTATAAATTCGTATTGTGCTACATTTTTAGTGTCAGATTTTACTTCACTGTACGCAGCATTTCCTACGAAATTGAGTCCTGCCATTCCTAATCCTTTTTCATTTATCGCATCATAATATAAAGGATAATCATTTACAACAAATGCCATTCCAATAATTGCATAATTATTTTTTGCCTCAATTCCATGTCTGAATTTCAATTTATAGTTTCTTGGTGTAATCGTAACTTCCTCATTATAAGAAAATTCGTAATCAAGTGTTCTGCCAAAATAAAAATCTTTTGTCTTATATGTTGCTGCTGTACACATATAATTTCCTCCATTTTCTACTTATAATCTTTGCCTTGTAAAATAGGCAAGTTTAATTTTAAACTACTACTTAGTTCTCGTATAGATTAAAAAAGTCATTACACTTCAATATAATATGGACATATGTCTTCATATTTCCCATTTTTCAATCTGAATCCATTAGGTATTGTACCCAATTGTTTAAATCCAACACGTTCGTATAAATGTCTTGCATGTACATTTGTTGCCACTACAGCATTAAACTTAAGCACTTTATAGCCATTATCGTGAGCTTTTGAAATGCAATCTTTTACTAGTTTTTCTCCAATATGCAATCCTCTGCTTTTAGATGATACTGCGTAACTTGCGTTACAGATATGTCCGCATCTTCCTACATTATTTGGATGCAGAATGTATAAGCCTAAAATTTGTTTTTTTCATCATTCAATTCTTCCATTCATAAAAAACCCCTATATATCTGCCAATATGTAGGGTGATTCTGCCATCATTAATTATTATTTTTATGCTCATCCCAATTTGTAAACCTATGTCGATTTTATCATACTTTATTGCTCAGTTCCAGTATTTCTCTCCCTATTGCAACACCTGAACCGAAAACGCTGTTGTCTGTGGTGGAATGCTTGCCGTCTGGAAATTTGCATGATTTATTCTAACTAATTGTCCCGGTCTTAAGTTTCGTAATCTGATTCTGTTTCCTTCTCTGTCTGTTATAACTATATTATTATTTACGATAAATCTCGTTTGTGAATTAATATCATTTCTATTTCCCGTATAAAAAGAGCTGTTCTCCAAATCTATAGATGCAATTCTGTCTATTGTTACTGAGCTAACCGGTTGCTGACTTCTTCCCTGTACAATAATTAAAAATGCATTTGCCTGTGGTGGAATACTTCTTGTCATAGCACCTGAAAAAATTGCATTAATCCACATACCTTCCTGTATGCAACAAGTACATAAATTTTTTCCTCTAAAGTTAATAATTTTTGTATTTCTATTTATATTTAATCTGACCTGCTGCCTATTGTTTCTTCCCATTGATGTATCATTATATGAAACTACAATGTAACCTCCCGCAGTATTAAAACATACCGATTCTTCAACAAACCCATTATCTATTCTCATTATATTTCCTAATTGAAACATAAGTCCATTTACATTACTATCCACCATAAACCTCATATTATATTTCTGATAATATTTATTATATGTTTAATTAAGATAAAAGTGTTGAAATGAGATTTACTGCACATAACAAAAAATGTAGATATTGGTTACCATTCATAATAAGACCTGAATTACACCATATTGGGCAATGAATACAAAAAAAAACGTTGAACTAATCTTTTTAGCTCAACGTTTCTTTTTTATTAAGTAAAATTATTTAATTGTAACTTTCTTCTTTGCTGAGTATGGGCTGTAAATCTTCTTGCCATTGTTTTCAAAGTAACCTCTTACTCTTACATAATATGTTTTCTTTGCTTTTAATTTCTTAATTGTGATTGCTGTCTTCTTTGTTGTTTTAACCTTTGCAGCTTTCATGTTCTTCTTTAATGAATACTGAACTTCATATTTTTTTGCTCCGCTTGATTTCTTAAACTTTACAACCATAGCTTTCTTCTTAGGTGTTACTTTTGTAACTTTAACCTGTGAAGGTGACATAATATCAGCTACAACAGAGAAATCTTTTACTTCGATTGTACCACTCATATTGTTTTCTTTTTCAAATTCTCTTAAGAATGGACCAAATGCGAACTTAACACCTACTGTAGGGTTAGCTACACTGCCCTGATAATCTTTCTTAAGTGATGGAATCATAAATGAAGCTGTTACTGTAACCCATCCGTCATCTGCTGTATTCTTACTGTCAAGTGCGATAAATGATGAGAAATCTTTGTTGATGTTAGCATCACCTGTTGTAAGAACACTTGTCCCACCGATTGTTGCTGTTAAATTTGTTAAATCTAATGCAGCACCATCTTTATCATTATTATCAAATACTTTGAAGTGAACATGTTTAACATAGTTATATTCGCCTGTACCTTCATTGTAAGCTGTCTTATCAGCTCTTTCTACTGTCTTTGTAAGTTCATTTGATAATGTACTCTTAATCTTGAATGAAAGGTTGTAATATCTTCCTCTTTCAACGCTCATAACCTGAGTAGCTGCAACTCCCCATGGGTTAGACTGTGCTACAGTTCCCATTGGTGTCCAGTTAGCACTCCATCCTGTACTTACAACATTCATTGTAAACGATGAAGCTGTCTTAGCTGTTAAAGATGCATTTTCGCCATAACTCTTGTAAGCATTAGCTGTGTTCATGTAGCTCTGGCCATCTTTAATTAAAGAATCTTCCCATTCACCATTATCTTCTCTTGTATGAATTGAATATGATGTCCATTCACTACCTTCTGATACGTTAGTTCCCTGTGCAACTGCTGCTGATGTAACTCCTGCTGCACCAATAATCATTGTTGCTGACATAGCTACTGCAGTAATCTGTTTAAATAACTTTCTCATTTTTCTTCTCCTTTTCAATTTGTTATTCTAATCATATATCGAAAACGTTTTTATTTCAATAAAATAATGCAATTTTGTTGTTAAAATTTTCTTAATTTTATCTGAAAAATGTTATTTGATTGTTAAATTTGAATAAATAGTCTATTTACACAATTCTTCTTAATTCGACCTTTCGATTTATCACTCCTTTTTTCCAAATCATCAAATATACCTTAAATTCTATTGAGTCTTTTACCTCAACAAAAGGTTCTTCTGTAATGACGGATGCCTCATTTCCATCTTTACTTAACTCTTCCTTTAATTGTTCTGCTTTCTTTATATATTTTTCTAATTTTTCATTTTCTTTTCCAAAATTTCTCACAGGATATTTTTCCGACGCTTTCACAAATATATTTATCAAATAGTCGACCAATTCTTTGTGAGAATTTCTATGTAACATAGAAGCAATAATTTTTGCGACACACTTTTCAGGATATTTTTTATAAAGCATCAACATCCTTTGCATTTTTTTATCACTTACAAGTTCTGCCATTTCATACATTACCTGAATTGCCTCATTTGACGGAGTCCATGGGTTGTCTTTTGGAACAATATATTTTTGCGGCACTGATGGATAGCAACAGTAATTTAAAGGTGGAAAATCCGACAAATGTGCTAATTTTAATTCATCCTCATTGCAATATTCTTCTCCTAAATATTCCCTTTTGTCCCGCACAATTGAAATCTTATACTCAATATTTCTTAAATATTCATATCCTTTTACCCAAAAATGTCCGATTTTTCCGTAGTTGTATAAATGATTTTCCATGTACATTTTTTGAAAAAATATTGAAAATACTGATTCATTCTGATGTACTACCATAACATATTCTTTTTCATTTCCGGTTAGTGAAGCTGTAACACTACCTTCAAATTTACTATCATATGTGCCTGTTAGTCTTGCATTGTCAAATACAATAAAGCTTTCCACTGCATCATTCATTATGTATATCAGTCTGATTTTTCCACTCTCAGGTTTATCTGATACAAGTTCAAACTGCCCCGATTCAAGCAGTCTTTCTAAATTATATAAAGCCTCAAGTTCTTCCTGTTCATATTCTGTATTTTCATTTGTAACATCTATGCTTTGATTTTCCATTGTTTTTCTCCAAATTTATTATTAATCTCTTTTTATAATTATCATTCTTACGAATTTTTATAAAATCAAACCCGCTTAACCTATCTTTATAATAACTTTTTATATACGATGCCAGGGTCAAAAGCTTTAAGCCCACATGAGCTTGCTCATAAGTGGTTGAAAGACCTTGAGTCCGCCCCAATATGAGCAAAAAAGTGGGATGACTATCCCACGATATGCGAATATTGGGTAGGATTGTGAGAGTGATTAGCACGAAACAATCCGTAGGAATCAAAGGGGCTGTCGCACTAGCGACAGCCCCTCTTTTTTTACTTATTATTTCTTCCTCTCGGGCAAGTTAAGCAGAAATCGTAATTCCTAATTTATTTTCCAAAGCCATATCGTCTGCCTCCTACTTTTCATTTTTCATTAATTCCACATACTCTTTGGCATTTTCTTTATTTGCTTTTATTTCCTCTTTCGTAAGATTTCGTATTATTTTTGCAGGATTTCCAAAAGCCATTGAATTATCAGGGATTACCATCTTACCAGTTACCAATGCCCCTGCTCCTATTATACAATTTTTCCCAACTTTCGCACCATTTAACAAAATACTTCCCATTCCTTTTACGGTATTATCTCCTACTGTGCAGCCATGAACAATTGCATTATGTCCAATTGTAACCCCTTTTCCTATTGTAGGTGCAAATCCGTTTCCTGTATGTAAAGTACAATTGTCCTGCACGTTTGTATTATCTCCAATTGCAATTCCTTCCATATCTCCACGAACCACTGCATTGTACCAAATTCCTACGTTTTCGCCTATATGTACATTTCCTATAACTTGTGCTCTCGATGCTAAAAATATATCTTTATCACTATCAATTTTCATTTCGGTTCCGGCAGTTCTTCACAATATTGGTTTGATGTTGTATTTCTATCCAGTTCTGCTCTTTTTATAACAGGTTTTGTCTTGTCAATATAGAATGTTGCTCCTTTACCTGTACCAACAATTCCACCTTTATCTACTTCTCTTACATAAACCTTATAAGTTCCATTGACTAACCCGCTTACATTGATAGTGCTGTTTCCTGATGCAGTGGTTCCTATCTTTTTAGACGCTGAATATCCGTATCCATTCAATGTATTTCCACTTGCATCTGTAATTCGATACTGAACATATGAAAGAGCATGTGCAGAAATTCCCGCCCAGCTTACTTTTAAACTTTCACCTGATTTTAAATAATTTCTATTTGCATCACTACTGCATTTTGCAGTTACACTTGATGCGGTCGCAGGGGCATCATAATACACCACCTTTAAAGATGGCTTCTTATCTGATCTTGCTCCATAAAATCTAACAAATGATGACTTATCTTCATCCGCTGAACTTACTCTAAAATACAATCCATAATTTTCATATCCATTTCCTGAACCTCTTGCAACATTTTGTGCCCATTGTTTTAAGTTTAGTTCATGCTTTGAACCTTCTTTTCCTTTTGATTTAAATGCACATACAGTAGTACCTGTTCCATATGGATGATTATCCCATGTCACAGCACCACATTTAAAATATTCTTTGGCCGGATATACATTTATTCCTATTCCACCTACAATATTCGATCCATTTTCATATATTGTTAAAACTGCACTGTCAATGTATTTTTCTTTAATTGCAGACTTAAGCTCTTTAGTTCTTAAATAAGTCCGGAATACTCCCTGACTTCCTTTTCCAACAGAAAAGGTCTTTACCCCGCTGCTAAAATAATTTGTAGTTTTCGACTTATTCAGCACATATGCTTCCGGTAAATCAGTAGTCCCGTTCCATGTAATTGTTGGATCAATTACTACCGGATATGTTGTATTGTCTAAATAGTTTTCATCAACCACTAACCTTAATATATATTTTTTAATTCCCTCTTCAGCATTCATTTCATCACAATTGTATCATAATTTATTTTAATTAAAAGACTTGTAATTGTGGGATTTTATGATATAAAACCTTAATTTAACAAGTATTTATAATATATCTTTTCTGTTGTTATTTTATTTAAATTGATACTTTATAATTCCTCCATCATTCTGACAGATAGCATCTGCAGACAGCGAACCCCCAAAATTGAAATTTATAATAAAGCTGTCGTCATCATTGAAATATCGGATTTAGACGAGTTTATCGTAGCGAAGATGAAGCAGAAAAATAAATGCCACCTTCGGTGTTGCAACTTTACAATGCAAATGACAGAAAGTGGCGATGCACTTTTCGTCATCTGTTGTTTAGATTCAAATAATAACGAACGCACAGAACAATGCATGGCATTGGAGGTACATCTTCTTTAATATTTGCAACAACTGATTCTGTTGTAAGAAGTGTGCTGGCAACACTTGTTGCGTTCTGCAAATCACTTCTTGTCACCTTTGCAGGGTCTAAGATTCCAGCATCTACCATCTTTACATATTCACCATGTAATGCATCAAATCCTGTACCAAGTTCTGATTCTCTTACTTTATTAACGATAACAGATCCTTCCAATCCTGCATTCTGTGAAATTGTAAATAATGGAGCTTCCAGTGCCTTAAAAATAATTGCAGCACCAGTCTTTTCATGTTCCTCTAATGTATTAACCAATTCTACTAGCTTAGCAAGTCTTTCCTGATGTTGTTTATTCAATCCCTGCATCCATTCCTGAATAATGCTGCTTTCCTTTAAGAAAACAGGCAAATCTATAAATTTCAGCGAATCATCATCCACATTCATTTTCTTTGCCGGTGAAATTATAATTCTAATTTCAGTTCCTCAAGCATCTTTCCTGGATTCTCTGCTGCTCTCACATTAGAAAAAGCTTTTTCTATAACTCCATTCTCATCAATCAAGTAAGTCGTACGAACTACTCCCATATATACTTTCCCATAATTTTTCTTTTCCTTCCACACATCATATGCCTTAATGGCACTAAGTTCCGTATCGGATAATAACGTAAACGCCAAATTGTGTTTTTCTTCAAACTTCTTATGGGATGCCACTGAATCCTTGCTAACACCAAGCACTACAGCATCTTTCTCTAAAAACTGAGGATACAGTTCACTAAAACCACATGCCTGTTTTGTACATCCCGGTGTATTATCCTTCGGATAAAAATATAAAATAACTTTTTTTCCGGCAAAGTCTGATAGATTATGCATTTCTCCATTTTGATCCGGCAATGAAAAATCCGGTGCTTTTGTTCCAACTTCTAACATAATATTTCCTCCAAGTGTTATTTGTTAAAAATAGCTAAGAGAGTTACTCTTCATCTCCCTTAGCTACTTTGTTTAATTAATTAGATTTCCATAATCCATGTAAATTACAATATGCATAAGCACTGACAAACTCATCATCTTCAGTCAGCAAGAATTTTGCTTTTGGTTCGTCTGTATGATTAAGAAGTACTTTCTGACTTCCTTTCTTTGTTTCGATTACAATCCATTCGATATAATGCTCTTCTACCATTGGATGTTCAACCGAACCAACTTCCACTAACACTTCATTTCCATTTACAGAAACTACAGGAACATGTTTTTCTACTGCTCCATCGGATGTTCCCGGTACAAGCTCCGTCATTTTCTGTCCACAACACATTACCGGCACCCCGTTATCCTTGGCAAATTCAATAATATTGCCACAATGTTCACATATATAATACTTCATAAATAGTTCCTCCTTTATTTGAATTTATTTTCTCTTAAATTATATCATATTGTGAGCGTAGTTCAATACTAATGATTTCCAAGTAACGACGTCACAATATGTTTTACACCTGTTTCTCCCTGAACATTTATATTTTAAATGGTAGATTGTATATAATTCTAAGTAATAAGACTGCCTTCGAATGTCTTGTTTCTTAGAGCTATGAACCACCTACCATTTGCTCCCACAAAGCAAGAAACCACAATCTCATATAAATCTTGAGATTGCGGTTTCTTTTAATTTTATTTAATTCTAAAACTTTAATTGTCTAATAATTGTGATAGCCTTTTCTGAGCATACTGTTTTAACTATTACACTTTTGGGTTGCATTTCGTTACAGTTTTATTTTACACTAAACACTGTAACTACATCAAAAACTATGGTAACAGTTAAAAAGTTAAATGCTAAGAAGACATACTATGTTAAAGTAAGAGCTTATAAACTTATTGATGGTAAAGTAACATATGGTGCTTATTCAAAAGTAAAGAAAGTAAGCTAGTAAATAATTAAAAATACAGGTAATAAAGGATTACCTGTAAAATGTTAAAAATTATGCGTAAAAGCATAATTACAAATTTATAAAATACGGATATTCTAAGTTACCCTTAGAATATCCGTATTTTTTTTTCAAATTTAATGTAAACTTAGATCATCTGTCATCTAAACTTGACATTTATAATAATCTTTTTATAAAAAGATTATTATAAATTATGTTTTTCTCTTCTTTTTGCTGCTTTTTTATAAAGCTGTTCATCTGTCCTGGCAGAAATAACAATAATCTTCATTATTGTACCTACTCCCTCAATTTTATAAACAACCCTAATACCCAAATTTCTAAATTTAATTTTCATTAAATTAGTAAGGTTAGTACTTCTTTTATTTCCTAATGGCTTTCCATATCCACCTTCTTCAATAGGCAATGGATTCTTGCTTACTTTTGAAATACCTTTTAGCACCTGTACCTGAACTGAATGATCAAGTTTTTTCAGATCTTTTTCTGCCTCTTCTAAAAACTCAATACTCCATGTCATTCGATATCTACATCCTCCGCGTCTAAAAGTTCTTCCTTACTAATACCTAGATTATTCATTACATAGTCAAATGGTATTGTCTTATTCTCTCCATTGTCTTCCATTCTCTTATATGTTTCCAGTAACAAGAAATACTCTTCTTCAATTTCAGTTAATCTGGTATATTCCTCTGGTGACAAAATAATAGCCGATGGTTGATTATTCTTTAAAACAATTAACTCTTTTTCAGAATTAAGTCTATCAAATATCTTTGCTGCCTGTCCTTTATTAAATTGTGAAATTGGAATAAGGCTGTGTAAAAGATTTGATGCAATTGCCATAATGAACACCTCCGTTGTTTTATTTACTTATATTATATGTATAAGCGGAGCATAAATCAATATATTTGTTGTATTATTTATCGTTAAATTTTCCATTATATTTATTTGTAAATTTATTGGATATTTATACCCATTTTCAAACATACTCCCTGTTATTTCATCACACATAATCTTTTCTGCAAAATCTCTTATAAGCAACACTAAATAAAATACTTACAATACAGGTTTGCACCAAAATACTAATCCAATCATAAGCTTTAAACGAAGTAAATAAATGATTTTCCATAAACCATGAACCACAATCATTCCAACTTGAAGCCAAATTAAATGATAACAACAAATCAAGCCATGTATTTGTAGAAAATTGTAATATATTCAACAATCCCAACATTGTAATTACAACGATAATTATACTTATATAACTATTGTTTGTTACTAATTGAATGGCACTGCTTAAAACGCTGACAAGTAGTATCAACACTATTGCATAACCTACAGAAAACATAAGATATTTTCCAAAGCTCATTTTTATATAAGTGATAAATGGATATGTAAGAAGCCCCCTTGTCTCCATTGCCATTGCTGATGATAATGAAACTTTCCATAATCCTTTGTATTGAATATTGGTAAAATAATACCCTAGAGTTCCTATCATCAAAATACTATTAATTGCACTCCCAACAAGCATTGCACTTACCATTTTACTTTTCTGAATTGTACGCCCTCTCTTTGTTACAAATACTATTCCTGTTGTATTATTTATTCTTTCATAATCCATTAAAAATAATGTACATATACTAATTATTACAGCCATTTCCAACATCAACTTTTTAAAAACATTGTAATAAAGTATATTATGTAATCTATATACCTGACCCGGATAAGTTAATTGTGTACTTTCTCCATCATTCTTTATTTCTTCCACCCTGTTGTCTAATTTTGAATAACAATTATCTATAAATTGTTTATACTTTCCACTTGGTTTGTAATCATACAAATCCATTTTTGTATCTTTTACAATCTGCATATTAAAATCATCATATACCGAAACAACAGAATCTAGATATTCTTTATCAATTTTGTCGTTTAGAATATACTGATGCGTAAGTTTTATGTCTTTCTTATAATCATGAACCTGTATTTCAATGTTCAAAATATTAATGACAAGAAAAAATAACATTAATATCCACACAATAGGATTTTTTATTATTTTTCTTATTTCATATTTTATTAGCAAACAATCACTTCCTTTTTTATCTATTAACCAATATCCATACTTTATATTTACTTATTAACAAATATTCGTAATTTTAATTTATTTATTAACAAACCAATACATCTTTCTTCTTTTCATGTTTTGATAATGCTGTTGCAATAATTACACCCATAATTATAAAACTTATACATATAAATATAGGTCGATAAACATCGTTTACTATTTTCATTTTGTCACCTATGAGTAAATATCCATACATTATTTTATTAAAAATAATTGCAATGATAACCGTAAAAGGAATTGCACTTGCAAAACCAACCACATAATTTAGTGATATTTTTGATATTAAAAAATAAAGCATTATAAGTGACATGATTGCAAATATGTATAGCAATAGATTTAAGCAAATATATGTACCAAAATTCAAATCATACCATGAATTGGTTTCTGACGTGCAATATATAGGACAATCAAAATATTTGCCAACTCCCCTGATTATCAAATATGCATAGAATATAATGATATGTGCTACTCCAACTATAACGGTAGTAATAATTGCAGATGCTATTCTGGTATTGAATAAATTTCTTCCCTGTTTTGTAGTATAAAACAATGTATTTACATTTCTTATTCTTTCCCGTATCTGATAAGGTATTATCAGTAAAACAGAACATATTAACATTAATAATCCGATTAGAGGTAAATCACTTTTTACACAGTCCGCTGCATCTTCTGATAAAAGAGACGTATAATCTCTCATATATAAATTTTCCATTCTTTTAAGAAATTTAGCATTTATTAATTTCGTATTTCCCGTATAGCGACGTACATTTTCTTCCACATTACTTTTTGCCTTTTCTTTACTAAGTCCTGCAAATTGTACTGATGCTTTCCATTCCTGCCAATAATCTGTTTCCTGTATTAAAAAAGTTTCTTCTCCATAACTACCAAATGATAAATCATTTATTCTATCTCTAACCTTATCATCAAGTCCGTCTTCTACACTCATTGATTTGTAATCTTTATAATTTGTTATGCCTGCATTTTTCAATACTTCATCCCCTGCAATATACTTGTCAACTTTTTCAATATACTCTTGCTTTATTTCTTCTAATTCGCCTCTTTCACTAACCGGAAATTTTGTTCCGTAATCTTTCATTAATATGGTGCATAATTTATCTTCTGCCCCCATATTAGATGTAGCAAAATAATTAGTGCTTAAAAACATATTGTAAAATAAAGCTGTAAGTACAAAAATTACAAGCACGATTTTTATATTAAATATTTTCTTTAACTCAAATTTAATCATATTTCTCTACTCCTGTAATATGTATTGCCCCCTCCCTTCGGTCAGCGGCTATTCGTCGAAAACATTTATAGGAAATGAACTTTGTTCATTTTGTTTCCTCCTCCTGTTAATTGTAATTAACTAAAAATACATCTTCCAAATTTGGTGAAACGCTTATTTTGTTACTATCCGTTCCATCATCTGCCTCGTCAAACACTCTTATTGTCATAAATCCTTTTTCCTGTCTTGCTGACAAAATAATATACTTTTCTTCCATCTTTTCATATTCTTTGTCACTTACCTGCATCTCAAATACCTTTCCTGATAACTCGTTACAAATATTTGCTACGGAATCCATTTTGTAAATATGCTTATCTCTTATAAGAATTACCTGATTTGCAATTGATTCAATATCTGACACAATATGGGTAGATAGTATGACTATTCTATCTTTTGACAATACTGAAATTATATTTCTAAATCTTACCCTTTCTTTTGGGTCCAATCCTGCTGTTGGCTCGTCCAAAATCAATATCTTAGGGTCATTTAGCATTGCCTGTGCAATTCCAACTCTTTGAATCATTCCTCCTGAAAACTTTTTCATTTTCTTGTCAGCATTTTCTGCTAATCCAACCAGCTCTAACAAATAATCAATTTTTTCTTCTGTTTCTTTTTTAGGCACTCCCTTTAAAGCTGCTAAATATGAAAGATACTGCTTTGGAGTATTATTTTTGTAATATCCAAAATCCTGTGGCAAATAACCAAGTAGCTCCCTGTAACCTGCTCCCATTGTTTTAATATTTACTCCATCATATAAAATTTCACCTTCAGTAGGATTAAGCAGAGTTGTTATCATTTTAATAATAGTTGTCTTTCCTGCTCCATTTGGTGCTAATAAAGCATATAATCCATTATCCATATCAAGACTTATGTCTTCTACTGCAGTAAATTTTCCAAATCTTTTCGATACGTTATTAAGCGTAAGCATTTTCCTTTTCCACCTTTCTTAAGTAAGTTATAAACATTCCAAAACTAATAGCTGCAATTGCAACACAAACGACAGTCGGAACTGTATTTAGCATTGTATTTATAATTAATGCGTTATATTTTGATACTCCTGCTGTTCCCACTACCCAGGCTATGCATAAAAAAACTATATTGTAATAATTATGAAATTTGTCATACAGCCACAACGATACTACAGAGAAAATAAATGATGTAGCAAAAGCAATAATGGCCATTTTCAACTGATATTTACCATCTGTCATAATTAACAGCATTGCCTCATTGATGACGATTGCTAATATACTCACATACAACATTCTAAGTGTAATAATATAACTTTGTGAGTATTTCAATGTGCGTTTAAGCTCTACTATTGCAGACTGTTCTTCATTCCACATTGATAGTGCAAAAAATGACACATTAATAACAGGAAACATTATTATTATCATGTATTCAGAACTTATATAATCATTTATTGAAAATGAAATATATCCTAAAGATATTGCAAACAAATATATAGCAAGTGACATTAATACAAGTAATTTTGACTGATAGAATATAACATTTATTCCCGGTCCTAAGAATAGATTTTTTAGCCTTGTAATCAATGGCTGTTCCTCTTTTTTAGTCGCATCAAGTATAAAATTTATACTGTTTTGTTTTTCGATTTGTGTAGGGTACTCAATATCAAATTTATATTTATTTTCCATAATTACGCTAACTCCTTTTTCAACATTTTAATCATCGTATAATAACGCGTTTTAACCGTGTTTTCTGAAATACCTAATTCCTTAGAAATTTCTTTAAATGATAACTCCTCAAATATTTTCATTTGGAATATCCTAATCCACTCATTGTTATATCCGGATATAAGTATCATCACATCCTGAATCATTTTTTCATTTGTTATTTTATTAATAATCATTTCTTCCTGATTATCATTCGTCCCGATGTAATCTGTTTCTACCGGACCGGCTTCTAATAATTTTTGTTTATAAAATCTGCTCCGATAAAAATCTGTTATTTTATTTGAGGCCAACCTGTAAAGCCATGTTCTAAAAGAAGCTTTTTTCTCATCATAGCTATGTAATCCATTTAATACTGCTATAAAAATGTCCTGCGTCATGTCCATTGCTAACTCTTTTTCCTGAAGTTGTTTATAAGCATAAACATAAATTTCGTCATAATATCTGCTGACCAGTTCATTTGCCAAATCCTTGTCATTTTTCTTTCTTATTTTTCTAATAAGCCTGTAATCTGAATGCATTCTTTTTCTCCTGTAATTTGTCTTACACTATTATATACGAAAATGAATTGGATATAGTTTTAAGATTTGTTATATTGGAGGAGTTTTTTATTTACACACAAAATGCCACTTGTTTTTATTTCAATCAAGTGGCATTTTGATAAACTTACCTGGAAACTCCTAATTTTGGCATCAAGGCTTCTTGTAATCTTTACTTACATTTAACGCTTTTTACTTTACTCCATTTTGAATACTTTTTCTTTCCTTTTGTTATGCTATAAGCCCTCACTCTTACATAATATTTCTTTCCGGTTTTAAGTTTTTTGATTTGCATTGAGTATTTATTTGTTTTCACAGTTTTTTTATTCTTTGTGAATTTCTTGTTCGTAGCATATTGTACCTGATAGCCATTAGCTTTTGTTACCTTGTTCCATTTAACTGCTATGATTTTTTTCTTTTTACTTGATAGCTTAATGTTTATTTTAGCTTTTACAATGTTACTTTTTCCTTTATTTTGGTTAGTTTTATCTACATTTTTATTCACAATCTGGCATTGTATTCCATTTGCTTTAGCATACTGTGCTGCATATGAATTTTCAGGTGTATATATTGTAACCGAAATAACCGGTTTTCCACTGCCAATCCAGAAATATCCTGTTTCAAAACAACTTTTTCCTATGCTATTAACGCTTGCAGGAATTGTAATTTTTTTCAAATTGCTGCAACCATAAAATGCTTCATCACCTATCTTCTGTAAACCTTCGCCAATTTCAACTTCTTCTAAATTATCAAAATTTTTAAATTCATTATCCGGGATGCTTGTTATTCCTGATTGAATTACAATTTTCTTTACTTTGTCCCTTATATTTGCCCATGTGTTGTCAGATGATGAATAACTAAACCCTCTACTTGCTGATGAAACCGGATATCTATAATGAACTTCTGTATCAATATCTATCGCACCTGAACCTGATATTGTCAATGTTCCATTTGAAGAATCAAATTTCCATGTTGCATTTTGTCCTGCTACTCGATATATTTTTTTATCCATCTTTCCACTATTAATATCTATAGAATAAAAATCAACCATATTTGAACTTGATGCATAATATACAATCTTTGAACCATCTACAATCGGGTGACATTCTGAAATTGGTGCTGATGCTGTAAATTCCTGACTAATTTTATTACCATTTCCATCTACGAAAATGTAATGTAAAACAGATGACTCTAATAAATCTTCTGTCCCTGCAGTCTGACTTTTTCCATATTCTTCCCATGAAATCATAAACTTGTTATCATTTATTTTTGTCATTTGAGTTCCGATAAAACAACTTCCATCATCTTTATAATTAGTCAGCCATTTTATCTGTGTATTTTCTTCATCAAATTCATTCTGTGAAGTAACTGTAAGATAAATATTATGCGCTGTATTCGTATTTACAACTTCATATTGACTTTGATCTATAGATGTTCCCAAACACAAAACATTATCTGCTGAAACAGCTAAATCATCTACACTTGCATAACATGCTATAGACCATACTGAAGTATGCTCACCACCATATTCAAGTAATGGAATTGATTCTGCTCTTAATGAATCAGCATTATATTTTGTAAGTTTAGTATATCTTGAGCCTTCGCTTTGTTCTAAAACATACAAATTAGAATCTTTCTCAGCTATGTATTGTGCAAATGAATGCCATAAGTCACAATCAACAATTTCACCTTTCATTGTATTTTCATCTACACTAATCATTAAAAATCCCTGATGTCCCTGATTAAGCGCTGGATCAACATAACCCTGATGTCCTGTTACAACAAACAATTTTCCATTATATTCCGTCATTTCAACGCAACCATAGTCAAACGGATACCTGACTTCTCCACCAAATAAATTACTATTCCCTGTAATTGATGCTGAACCAATTCTGTTCCAGCCTTTATCATATTTTATTACTCGGATAACTTCAGCCGTATCTATTTCATTAGTATTACTTACTCCTTCAACCACATAATAGTTATCCTTTCCAGCATAGAATCCACCCCACATAGGCAATTCCATGCTTACAGTTTTTCTACTCTGTATATTAAAATTTTTGTCATAATATTCTATTCCAATGTTTTCTCCGTTATAAAAAACACGCATGTATCCATCAGACAAATTAACCAGCTTTGACTTTTTTATTAATGATATATTTAAGTTATCAACTGCTGTCGGAATTAACCCATTGTCTGCTTTAATCTCTTTATTTGCTATAATTCCATAGGAACAGCTTAATGATAATGTTAATGCTACCACTACAAGTTTGTTTAATATTTTTTTCTTCTTATTTTGTTTCATTTATAACCTCCTAAATATTTCTATAAGGAACATCCGTAAATAATTCCCTTAATTCATCTGCTACACCTAAAGCTGTTGCTATCTTTGTAAGACTTATTAGCGATATCTGTCCTGTTGCTTCAAATCTTTTTATTGAGCCATAACTAACTCCACTCATATTTGCAAGTTTTTCCTGAGAAATAGAACGTCTTTTTCTTACCTTTCTTAATCTATCTGCAATTTTTTATCCAATTCTTCTGCTGTTTCCCACACATAGCTTCTCATATATCATCATCCTTTTAGTAGATAATATTTTATCTATTTTATGTATTTTCAGTCGTTTTTAGATAATATATTATTTAATATTTTAGCAATAGAATTTTATTTTCAATCACATAATTATCGCCTACATAATTTCAAAAATCATAATCCGTTCTCTACTATCATTTCCGTCAAATAAATCTCTGCAATCAATCTCATCATAATACATTAATTCGTCTACCGTCATTAAATACGAAATATATTCATCTGATGGATAATAAAAAAACAGTTGTATCGTTCTTATATTTTCATAATAAGAATCTAGTATCTGTGCAATTACTTTTTGCAAGATTTCTACAGAAAATGGATTAAAGAAATAAATCTTATCCACACTTTCAAGTACTTCAAATTTCTCTGCATTTGCAAGTTCAATTATGACTTTATTAGATGACACTGCAGTTTCTTTATTTGTCGTTGCCTTTTCATAAATACGCTCATCGTACTCAATTCCAATTGATTTGCATTTTGTCTGATATGCCATAAAATAATCAACTCTTCCTTTGCCGCATCCATAATCAATCAATGTATTATTTTTACGTATAAGCCCACTGTTGGCAAGACGCTCTAGCACTGAATACGGCGTTGGCTCATAAGGATATCTATATTGGTCTGCTTTTGAATCATCTCTTCCTGTGGTTCGAATCTTAAGAAGTTTGTCCCACCTTATTTCGTTTTTGTCTTGTTTCATAATTTATCGCAAAAATGCGTATCTCCTATCTTACACTTTCCATTTTTTGACCTATTAATATCAGTAACTCAATTACTTATTCACCTTATTCATTCCCTTAACAATTCCTACGGCAATTGTTTCTAATGTCTTATTTGAATGATTACTACTCTTATCTCCCACTTCTAAATCTACAGAAGGTATTGTAGAATAGGAAGTTTGAGTCAAATCAATTCCCATTACACCATTCCCATGTATTTTAACTCCGACATTTTTCATTCCCAATACGAGATTTTTTCCTAATTTGTTATGTTTTTTCCAATTTTTAGAAACCGGATACATATTTTTATATGACTGATTATCTGGAACACCAATATAAAAAGCCCCTTTATTTGATAAAGTCGAATCATAATGAAGTGCAATATGATAATCTGCGCAGTTATTTGCATATACAGTTCTTCCTATATTGTCTATCTGAGCATCTTCGCCTTCCCTAACCATTAAAACATTATATCCTGCTTTTAAAAGTTTCTGCTTAACTATCATTGCCAAATTTAATGTAGCCTTTGCTTCAGGTGTCCCGTCATTTAAAGTAGTTCCACCATTAATTGATGTAGCTCTTATTGCTCCCTGCGCAGTACTTCCGCCGGTTACCTTGGCGCTACCATCAGGATGGCATAAAGTCTTAACACTTTCACCACCTTTAGTTCCATGTCCTGCATTTATGCAAACAGTTTTGTTCTTAATCTTTGATGCACTTGAAAAATATAAAACAGCTGAATCTGTATGTATTTTTGAATAACTTGCAAATTCCCATTTAGAATTCCACGAAATTATTTCAGCACAGCTACTCCAGTCTGAATAATATTTATTTCTACCCTTCTTTGCATATCCTCTGACTCTTACATAGTAATTTTTCTTACTATTTAATTTAGCAAGTTTTGTAGAATTTTTATTTTGACCTTTTATCGTTTTAATTTTTGAGCTTACAAAATTTTGGTCTGTAGAATATTGAATCTGATATCCATTAGCCTTACTATTTTTAGTCCACGAAACTGTAACATTTCCCGGCTTTCCTGATAATATATTAATATTGCTTTGCTTAAGGGAATAATTCTTAACTTCCGGCAAGACTTTACTTTTATCTTCTTTTACGGCCTCTGTATTACCTGTAGAAATTTCTTCTGCTTCTACTATAGAATTAAATGCAATATTACCCGGCATTTTTAGTCCGTTATTATTAATTTCTGCAAATACAACTGTTGTTACTATAATCAGTCCTGATGCAATTATTTTTTTTATTGTATTTCTGTTCATATACTACCACCTTTCTTACTTACTCTGATAGATATTTATTAAGTGCAAATAAATTTAGCGGGGAATTTTTCTCAAATCAAATTAACCCATTTATTGTTTAACCTCTTATATTTTTTCAGAAAAGGCGAAATCCTAAAGAATCCGGACTTCGCCTTTTTATTATAAATACATTTTTGCAACCGCTACTAATACATCTTTATTTGTCTTATATATTTTCTTATACATGCTGTTTTTTACAGGTGCCGGTGTTAATCCTGTTTCTAATGTACAATTTAGTATATTTCCGGCATCAAGATAATCACTGAATGTTCCATAATGAGTCTGCCCACTTATTATGTGAGTATAATGTGTCATGGAATAAAGCATATTGCTAAGCTTTGTGTGATTAAGATGATACATAACTTCACCTGCCTGATGATAACAAATTACTACATCAGGTTTAACTTTCTCTACTACCGATACCTGTGCCTTGGTTTCCGGTTCAGATATAGGTGTTTTACCGGCATACTGCTTATGCCCTGGTGTTTTTGCACCACCTCTGTCGAAACCTTCTGCGTAATTTCTATTTATATCTATACCTCTGGCATTTGCTTTCCATATTTTGAAATCAACTCCGCCTGCTATCTTATAAAGATTTTCACGTAACTTAGCATTTCTTATTTTTTTAGGTCCATACTGACTGATTGTTACTCCGTCCGGATTTACCATTGGCATAATTACTAATTTAACATTATTAAAGATTGTACTATATTTTTTTCCTTTATATTTTTTCGTATCATATCCTCTGCAATAATCTTCAATAACTTTCATCATAAATTTAGTATTCATATACTCTCTTGCATGCACGGATGTTTCTACATAAACCGTTTTCTTTGCTTTAGCATTCCCCAATGTAATATAGTATAAATTTCTTTTATCCAAACTTTTTCCTGCAATATCAACTTTTAATATTGAACCGTAGGCTTTCTCTAATTTCTTTAAATCTACTTTCATATCTGAGTATGAATATTTTTTATCTGATGTATTTACTATTTTTTTAGCATTACATTTGTAGGTAATATATTTCGTTTCAACTAATAATTCCTGATTTCCCACTTTAATTAATGAATATCCATTATTACATTCTTTATAAACATAATAACGAACACCTTTTTCAACTTCTGTCACTTTCTCTAATTTCAAATTATATGCAGAAACATTCTTCTTTACGTAGCCACCTTTTTTCACGTTCTTTCCTGTTGTGTCCACATCCGGTTTAGTTGTCGGCTGTACAGTTGTTGTTTCTTCCGGTTTTGCCGTTGTCCCAGGTATTGTTGTTGTCTCCTGAGGCACCGTTGTTTCAGGTATTACTGTTGTTTCCTGAGGCATAGTCGTTTCCGGTATCGTTGTTGCTTCCTGAGGTGTAGTCGTCTCAGGTATCGTTGTTGCTTCCTGAGGTGTAGTCGTCTCAGGTATCGTTGTTGCTTCCTGAGGTGTAGTCGTCTCAGGTATCGTTGTTGCTTCCT
>OLSN01000079.1_pt1 | contig 101952 bp, 107 predicted proteins | sample 1672411 | NCBI WGS metagenome assembly OLSN01 (sample SAMEA3136683, study PRJEB25190) | human gut metagenome | biome: human gut; feature: human-associated habitat; material: faeces | place: Austria | collected 2013 | reverse complement strand
GCTGCAATATGGACAAGTGCTTCCATTCACTCTGTTTTTAATGACTGCTTCCCATGCCGACCTTGTGCAGACGACAATTGTGTCGTGTCTACACGACATTTATTTGGAATAAAAAAAGAACAGTAACAGACCTTTTATAATCTATTACTGTTCTTATGTTTTATAGAGTTACAATAATCCATCTGGATTAGGATGTGTTTTAAAGTAGATATGTAAATTAGTATGCCTCTCCAAAGAATGTAAACCTTCTTTGATATACCTCCATGATGCGCCCATATTATCAGGTACTTCATTTACAACATCTGACTCCAAGAATGCTGGAAATAGATATTCTTTTCCTATAAATTTCTCATAAAATTCATCCGCATATTCTTGCTTTAAATCTTTATCTAAATTAATCTCATTGTACAAGGCATGATCCAGATTACAAGACATAAAATACATTTCATATGGAAATGATTTTATCATCGTCTGATTCAATAAATATTCCAATATATCTCTCTTACCTTTATTTCTTTCTATTGCACGCTGTGGGTAAGTACAGCTAATATTGGTAGTTGAATATTCAAATGCATATGTTGGTCCATTTACGATAGCGGAATCTGGAATATATGCTCCATCCATATCAAATATTTGAACAATTTGTATAACGTCCGAATTTTTTAATTTCTTATCTTTAATTACTTCTTGAACAGTTTCATATATTCTATTCTCAACATTAGCTATAGTTACCGTTGGATCACTTGTTATATCTCCATTTGTAAATCCAAAGTCAATTTCCTTATTCCTTCTGTATATTTTTTTGAAAATATTTTCCAAAGCCGCCTTATCCGACGAACCTTCAACAATAAAGATAATCGTTTTTTTCTCTTTTGCCATAGTTACCCCCTATTCTCAGACTCTTGAAGTCTCTTCTCAAAATCAGGGGAAAATGTCAATTTACCTTGTTCTGTTCCAACTTTTCCAGCTTTTCGGAATGCATATCCCATCGCAAGCAGATCATCCTCATCGTACAGCTCTTCGTTTTGTCCTCCCACTGTAATTGCGCGGATATAAAAATCTCTCTTATTATGATTCTTTTCAATCCCCTTCAATCTGATATAGCGATTTTGCGGATTGACAGTTGAACATACAATATTTTTTGCATCTAACTTTTCCAGTATACGCAGATTATGTGATGTAAATATCAGCTGACCTTTCATCTCGCTATGCATCATCCCTAGCAATTCTCCAAGCAAATATTCAAATATTCCAGAATCCAGTTCATCAACAACCAGACAAACACCCTCATTATTGTATACAGATATAAGGTAATTCAAAATAGATATGATACGTTTAATTCCTTCAGATTCATATCGCAACAAAAATTCTTTTCCGTCTCTAACAGAGTATACCTCTACCTGAATTGCCTTTGTTCCATCAGGACGTTCTAATTCCATTTTCTCTTTCAATCGAATCTGTAAATTAGGTATTACTGATTTAATTGCCATATTAATTGCATCAACAACTATCTTCACCTGTACATAATCTTCTTGCGGTATTTCTGTTACACCCGAAATGGCAAGTGGCATAATCGCCTGCATAATCTCTGTTTCGGTCTCCTTGTGCACATTGATTGGGATAATCTGATTATTATTGATAGTCCCTAACTGGTTAACTTTAATCACATTAAAGTCAACATAAGCAAACTGTAATATGCCTAAAATAACATTTCTAAAATCTCTAACTTCCATACTGTCTTCTAGTTTTTCAATATTGGCCTTTACAAGTTGATTAAAAAAAACAGAAATATTCTTCTGGGCACAAATGAGCGCTAAATTCTGCATATTTGTCAAAAAAGGAATAGCACTTAAACTTGATAAATGATTAGATGTTACACTGATATTGTGTGTTTCTAAAACATCCGTATTTCCATAATAAGGATTACAAAAAGAAATATCCCGTTCCGATTTCCAAGACGCCCCTCGCTTCCAATACCGTAATTCCTCCATATAAATTTGAATTGCCTTTTCTTTCTCATCTACCCGTAAAGAAGCTTGATAAACCACCTTATATTTTTCTTCTCCAATCCAAACAAAGAATTCCGTACGGATACAGCTAGTACCGTCTTTTGACAAAATGCCTTCATACATCTCGTAATTTATCGGACTTCCTGTAAGTATTTGTCTTAACATATCTAATGATTCTACTAATGCTGTTTTCCCGGAACCATTCTGTCCGTAAATGCCTACAATGTCTGTTTTATCACACATCGCTTTTTTATTGATGCTTCCATAATTCATATACATAACATCTCCGTACGCAACGTTTTTTATATTGCGTATTTCAGAGCGCATAATTCTTACTTTATATTTATTTTCCATGGTTATTCTCCTAACACATAAGCACTTTTTACTTGCTCTTCTATTTTATACTAATTCCGACATTTTGTCCATACTGATTATCGTTTTTGTTCCTTTTTAGATATTATTATATGTACAATCATACAAAATATTCATTTTTATCTATTCTCTTTCATTTTTATTTCTTAATTTAATCAGTTATTTGAACATTTTTTAAAGCTTTCATCATTGCCAGACACTGTTGAATTAACAAATACACCGATTGTTTCAGGGACTTCTTCTACATCCTTTCTCTTGCCCTGCTGTATTACCTTGCCATCTTTATCATATAAGGTAAAATAGCTAAGGGGAATCTCATACACTTCCTTATCTCTCTGATAGCCATCCAGCTCCAATACTTCTTTCAAATAGTACTTATCCTGCGTAAGAATTACTTTACCGGAAGAAGATAATCCCTTATCATCTGTCTTTGACAATTTGCACAGCAACTCCGTACAGTCTTTATCCTCATACAAATAGTACCTTGCTCCGGGAACTGCATTATGCGTAAACTTATCCGACTTATAAAGCGAAAAAGAACCTTCATTAAAGTTTGAAGTAACCTTTACCGTTGCCTGTGCAGTTACAGGAGTAAAATCTTCAAGGAAGGTAATCTTTTGCTGTGAAATCACAGAAGGCGTCCACTTACGACCACCCTTTTCATCTGAATAAGCTTTTGCAACGATTTTAATCGTGCTATTATTGTCAACAATCTTCTTCATGTATTCCTTATGTACGTGCACTTCCACATATTTTTTCTTAGCTATGGCATATAATATCGTGCTTTTATCCAGTTTCGTTTTCCGACTGCCCCATGAAACAGTCATGTATGCTTCCTTTGACAAGTCTGACACCCCTTTTCTTTAAAATTGGTACTATCATAACATATGGGCTGAGAGGTTGTAAAATGGGTACTATTATGCCGGTGTGCTGTTACCACAGGAAATGAAGATAGAAAAATAAAGAAGAAATCATACGAAACGAGGGGCTGACCAAGAGAAAGAAAAAACAGCCCTGACGGACTGTTCTTCTTTGTTTATAATATAATGCTCAAAAAATAGCGACATTTTATTGACGAAGTTTTTGCAAACCCAGTGTTTATGCGGGTTTGCGGGATTTTCTCTCTACTCAAACTCCGCATTTTCTAACGTCTTGTATGCGGACCATATCTTGTTATAATGTTTTTTTTGCATCAATTTTAACCTCATTTATGTATATTAATGTGATTAACCGCTCAAGTGGTAGCCAATTGGTAGCCACCCAAGCTTTCTTTTGTTGTTATCTGTATCTATTTGTTAAGCACTTCATACAATCCATTCTTTAGTACATCTGACATTTTTAAAGAATGTTTTTTGGCATACATTGTAAGTCTTTGATGTTCTTCTTCTGTAAGCCTTACAGCAACAATTTTATCTTTGTTATTGTCTGATTTTGGTCTTCCCATCTTTGACATATGCATACCTCCTATGTTGTTATTATAGTTTTTGTTTAACAAAAAGTCAAGTTTCAAAAATAATGCTTCAGTGATTCCCCATAACTTTTGAATTGATTTTTTCACACTCTGCATCAGTCAAATCTGATTCACTTAATCCATATTTATTCAATATAGGTTCTATTACATCATTAGATAATCTCCCGGAGCATTTAATTCTTTGAAATTCATTAATTGCATTATTGATCTTTTTCTCTCTTTCTGAATCAAATGCACCTTCCTTTTCCATAACATATAAATCAAAACCCAAACCTTTTCCGAACATATTATATTCACCACCTTCTTATTCTGCAATTTATGTTACACCTTTATAACAATGGTACTAATTTGTAAACACTATATTTGTATGTCTTCTGACATACTTTGAATATTATACTAGAGCTAAAAAGTCTGCCAGTTGCCTAACTGACAGACTTTTTAAGTTATAACAAGCGCCATACAGGTATTTTTTTGTCAATATGTCTTATTATAAATTCACCATTTTGTTCATCGTAAAAATATATATCCTCATAACTACGCCTTCTACGGTTTAAAGAATTTAATTGCTTATTTATATAATCGGATATTTTTTCTAAACAATCAGATCCATCACTTAGGTTTCGATCTTTTTTCTTTGCAAAAATGTTACAATGAATCTGTGCAATAAGATCGCTTTCAAAATTTACTGAAACTTCTACTTTGCATGCAACATTATTATCATCCATATTATTCATGCCACTATTTAAAATTATCAAACCATTCTCAATCAAATCATTAATATTAGCATTTACATTTTTTGAATCAACAAACAGCAACTTTCTGTACTCAACATCTTCAAAAATTTTATCTACTATTATTTTATAAATCTGCTTATATTCTTTGACATTATTTAGACATTCATTATCCTTCTTGTACGTTTTAGCTTTTGAGACATTCATGGAAGCTTCCACATACTTTATTGTTGTTCCATATATATTCTCATTATTAATACCTACAAACTTTAATCTTCCATTATGACTACCATATTCTGTTCCTTCTATCGCATTTACAATAGAATTAACAATTTCAATCGGTCTCTGTGTATATTCATCCATTCTCCAATTGTCCTTGCTACAATACACAATAAATTTAATAAATTTAATTATGTCTCTACCTTTGTTTGAAAAATTTTCTCTTTCTATACTAATTAGGCATTTTAAACTCTCAATTTTAGAAATTATATCCTCGTCTTTTTGAATCACATTTTCATCATTAAACAGTATATATCCTTTTTCCACAAGTTCTTCAAAGGAGATTTTATTTGCTAATTCTACTTGCTTAGAATATTCTTCATTTGCATTTTTTTCTTTACAATTAACTATAATTAGTTTTCTTAGCAGCTCGTTTTCATCAATAACATTTTTTATGATATTTCTTAATTCTTCTTTTTCTTTAGCTAACTCTTCTTTTTCTTTAGCTAGCCCTTCTCTTTCCCAATGGTCCACATTCCAAATTTCTATATTCGTATAAGCCTGTCCAGTCTTCTCAGCCATTTCAAATATATCTTCACTATCATCATCTACATGAGTACCACTTACATCAACAACCTTTCTCTTGCCTTCTGCTATAGTAAATTTTCCGCTATCCTCTACCATTCCTCCTTCGTTAATGCGACCATATTCAATTTCACCGTTTTCAATTTCCGCATCATATTTGTTGAATTTTGAAAGTTCCGCAGCATCAGCATTATCTAGAATATTAAGTAATTCTTTAGAAAACCCATTTGGATCATTTTTATATTCATTTTCTTCCAAAATTAAGGTCATAAGCCACTGTGAAATTGTGGAAATATCATTCACAGTTGGGCTATCTACATAATCTCCCCACACTTTCGCTCTCTTTCCAGACGGAAGTACAACTGTCATTCCGTCTGAAAATTCTCCTCTTGGAGTATCTTCAATCTTAATGCCTAAACTCTCAAGAAATTCATACATTTTTTTATTTTGTATGTTAAATGTTAAATAACAACTACTACTTGAATTTGTTACAAAGTCTGTTCTAAATTTCATTTTCTGAATCCTCCTTAAAAATTATTCTCTCCTGCTTATTACAAAAAACTATTTCCGGTAAAAGTGGACAACCACCCTTACATAAATCCTGATATTCACATTCTGGACATGATTTTTCCATTTTTTTTCTAAATCTATTAAATGCGTCGCTATTCCATCCTTCTTCTATGCTAATCGGTCGCAATTTAACAGAATACTCTCTATTTTGGTCAAAACTGCACGGCAATAGTGTCATATCCGAATCAATGTAACAACTAAATCGTGCTCCCTCGCAAGTATCTAAGGATTGTGGAAGAATCTTTCTACAGTACTTAATGGCTCCCGGTACATTACAACTATCAAGACCTATTTTATATGGATGTAATCTATCCACTTCTCCGAAAAAACTCTTTACTTTTGGATCATTCACATCTAATACATTACTATGACTTCCCTGACCAGCCGGTTTATGTAATAAAAACACTACCCCATTGATACCTGTTGGGAAAGAATCATTTTTCATTCGCTCAATGGCCTCGTCAATTGTGTTTTTTCCTAACACGTAATGGATATTTGTTTTAACACCCGCATCTAGAAGCATATGTATAGCATTTAACGTATAATCACTTCTATACCAGCTCACTGCAACTGCGCCACAATATTTTTTACAAAGTTTTGCTATTTCGGGTGTCATGCCATAACCGGAAGTAGTGAAATTAGGAACTATATCATTTTCCCGACAAATTTTTAGTAATTCTTCAAAGTTTTCGTGTTGATCCGGATCTCCTCTTCCTCCTAACGCAAACTGATTGCTTCTATGTCGACATTGTTCTGCAATCCATTTAAAATTGTCAATCGTCATATTTGGCTTTTCAATCGTCATTCCACTTTGATAACAACCAATACCTGCTTTTACACAAAGTCCTTTTTTCCCATGAATACAGTGTCCCATAACTCCAACATCAATTAAATTTGGAAAGGACCCCATAAAAGGATCCTTCCCTGTATCTTTCCCGTTTTCATCTAAAATTCCTGTACGTAAATAAGCACCTGTTTCTGTATCAAATATAGAATAAAAATGATACTTCCTGTCAGTAATTCTATACCTCATTTATTCATTCCTCTCGCCTAATAGTTTCAGTATTTTCTCTATCTGTTTATTAATGTCCTTCTCTACTTCTGTTATTTTTAGTGTTAGTATTGCTAATTCGTCTTTTATCTGTTTTTCAAATTCACTTGTAAGTTCTTTTTCTTTAATGTTCTCTAAAGTATTTCCTTTTTTCTTTTTCAAGTCTTCAAAGATTTCATTCAGCTCAGGAGATATTTTTTTTTCAAAATCGCTCTCAAAAATCACTTCCGAAAAATATTGAACTAAGCCTTCTAATATGCGATTATATGCATCTATTGAAATCCATTCTGAATATGAATAAATATTCTTTAATATTCCTTTAACCCTAGCCTCTCTCTCAAAAAAACAAAGCTTTAGATGATCATTAAATTTCTCCCAAAATTTATCTTTTCTCATGGCAACTGCAAGTGCCTCACCAACAAAATCATAAATCCTATCTGTTTCATCAAAAACCACCCTGTTTTCCTTTGAAGAAATTTCACATTGAAACACACAATGATCTAGATCCGCATGTGTGCTCTCAAAGCCAACATACCCATCATACGATATTTCCGGATACTCACTAAGTAACTCATTCAAAGTTTTCTCAAGTGCTTCCTTTCCCTCTATAACTGTTCCTTTCACTCCGCCTATTGATTTACTATAATCCAATACTAGTGTTGCTTTAAATTTTACAAATACCCCTTTATTTGTAACACACACACTAGTTGGATTTTTCATATCATAACAGTCCACTACCTCGTCAGGTGCACTTTCATTTATTTTGTTAAACCTATCTTGCTCTTTTTTCCACTTACTTTCCGGTCCATATTGTTCCCATACTATATCTTGAGCTTCTTTCCAATGAATCTCCATTTTTTCTTTAAAAAATTCAGCAACTTGTTTTCTTTCTGATTTCTCACAAAATATATTAATTCCTGACGCTCTTGCACCACCTATTTCCCATAAAAATCCATAATCTAAAAACATTTCTATACCTCTCTATTCTTTTTAGTGTAAGTTTAACAAAAGCTCCATTATTTTAGGCTTTATTAAACAGTAATAAGTTACATATGTATTCAAACTTCATTTATCCCTTTTTCACTTCGCCTAATTGTTTTAGAATCATTTCTATCTGTTTATTAATATCATCTTCTCCTTCTGTTATTTTTAGTGCTAATATTGCTAATTCATCTCTTATTTGTTTATTAATATCTCCTTCTGTTATTTTTAGCGATAGCATTTCTAATTTGTCTTTTGTTTGCTTTTCAATTTTTGCTTTTTTTTCAAGCACACTTGTAATATCTTTATCTTTTTTCTCTTTTAATTTTTCCAAAGCTTCCCTTAAATCGGGATTTAATTTTTTTTCGTAATCTTCGTCAATCATCCACTCATAATTTACATCAACTATACATTCTAGTAAATGATCATATTCATCTTTTGAAATCCATTTTGAATATGATTTAATACTATTTAGTAGTTGTTCAAAACTAAATTTGCTCCCCCACCTTTCCAAATCATCCTCTATTTCATTGCCACTATTTTCATTTTCCACTGCTATGTAAAAGAGATCCCATAAGCTTTCGTTTCTAATTTCTTCCCAAAATCTATCTTCTTTCATAGCACTAGCAAGCGCTTCGCCAACAAAGTCATAAATTCTATCGGTTTCATCAAAAACCACTCTAGTTCCATGCGAAGAAATTTCACACTGAAACAATACATCACAACCCCAATCCCAATCGTAATTTTCGCCAGCCCTAAAGCCAATATAACCCTCATAAGATATTTCCGGATATTCTCTAAGTAACTCACCCAAGGTTCTCTCTAGAGCTTCGTTTCCTTCTTCAAATGCAAAAAACTCTCCGTCCGAAAAGCTCAACTGTGGGGGTGCAACAAATTCTACAAATACTGCTTCGTCTGTAACACGTGCAATAATAGGATTATCATCGTCATAACAGGTTCTTTCGTCTTCGTATTCTGCATAAAGGTTTTCTTCTCCGTATTCTTCCCATACTACATCTTGTGCTTCTTTCCAATGCTTCTCCATTTTTTCATTAAAAAAATCAGCAACTTCTTCTCTTTTTGATTTCTCACAGAATATATTAATTCCTGACGCTCTTGCACCACCTATTGCCCATAATAAAAAACTACTTAAATACATTGCTTTTCCCTCCTTATTTTTTTATAAAAGTTTCTAGTCTTCAATTATTGTAATTGTACTCTGTATGAGAGATATTGTCAATATTTTTTGTGCATTTTGTTATTTTTTCGTTATATTTTCGATTTTTTTTGTGCATTTTGACATATTGTGTCATTGTAATTACTATTAACAATTTATATTAAAATCTGCATATTATTAAATGCAACATCCGTCTTTTGTACTGAACTGCTCTCATTTACCAGTTCTTTTGTAATCATATTCTCATTTCTCTATTTTCGATGCACTTTTCTCTCTCTAAATTATGGTTTTAATTCTTAAATAGCAAAAAAACCTTCAGGTTTTGTATTCCTGAAGGTTCTCCAAAAAATTATAGGAAGAAACTATATTCAAATATGATATGAACTTCTAATCACGAGGAAAGAAAAAATAGTTCATATCGTCTGTTTGTCTAATTAATTACATCCTGTTCTTTTATCTGATTAATCATTGCTCCAAATAGTACTGAGAGTTTTGATTTCATCTCTAATGGAAGCTCATTTAACGCTTCATCCACAGATGCTACGTTGTTCTTAACTCCTAAGATTGTATTTGGATCAGTTTCCAAGGTGTCTGCTATCTTGAATAATAATTCTATGCTCATATTCTGAGAACCACCCTCAATCTGATAAATATGTGACTGGCTTGTTTTTGTTCTATATGCCAATTCAAAAACTGATATATTTTTCTTAATTCTGATTTCTCTTATTCTATTTCCAATTTCAATGTTATCCATTTCAATCTCCTTCTCTAATAAAGGAATGTGTTACCACGTCTGGTATGTTGGAATGTTAAAAGCAACATCAGACAACGCCAAAAGTCCTTTCCAACAAGTCTCTTTCAATCTGACCGTCATCAGTATATAAAAATATCACGGCTACCAAATATGGGTCACGGCTCATTCATATTTTCAAACTACTTATATATAGTAGAAACTCATTACACATTCTAATATTAATCCTCGATTTTAAGGATTCTGGTTCTTTCCTGAACCTCTTTTATCTTACTATTGTTATAACTAAATTACGTGGGAGCACCACTACTACTTTTTAGTGTTCCTCATCTTTAACCACAATGCATTTCCTACCTGTAACAATGTAATCAATAGTAGTATCAAAATACACTGCCATTTCCATAAGCGTTATAATACTCGCTCCATTTTTTCCCTGCTCAATATTTCTATATCCATCTGTAGATATTCCAATGTCATATGCTACTCTCTCCTGTGTTACTTTCTTTGCCTTTCTTAATTCTTTGATTCTTTTTCCACTTTCTTTGTTATCGTAATAAATCATCTTTTTCCTTTCTGGAAAACCAGAAAGGTTCGTTGTCTGCACCTGACAATTTAATTACATATATGTTTTTCTATGCGCAAAAAAAGACGCAAGGGAAATCCTGTAAAGTAAATCTACTTCTTACTGATTTTCCCCTGCGTCTCTGGTGCTCCTACAGTTACCTCAATAACTATATGCCCTTATCAGGTGGGCCTATTTAATTTTTTATAATAAATTATTTTCAATCATCCATAATATCCACATTCGTAATCATATGGTGAATGGTATGTTTTTTTCTTATGTAATTTGCTTAATTCATTTTTCGCAGCACTGTTCTTTGTCGCTGCTTCTCCAATAGTCTTATATAGTCTTGACTCTCTTAATTTAATTGAGCCTTTTCTATCCGTAAAGCAGACCTGATAGAAACCATTGGCTATATTAACTATTATCACTTCTTTTATGTGCATACCATTTTCTATGATATACACGTGCTCTCCAATGCCATACTTGTAAATCAATTTTTACACCTCACACAAATAGTTTTCCGTTAATCATTCTCTCTGCTACATATTTCTCATCTATCTTTTTAAGTGTTAAAACTCTTTTGCATCTATTGCATTTGATAGACAAGTTTAAAATTCCTGCATAATAGTCAAACATTTTTCTCTTACAGTCTTTGCAACAGAATGATACCTTCATAGAATTGCTCATTCCTTTGTTCACTTCCTTTAATCAGTATTTTTGCTTTTACAATAAATACCTGCTTGATAAGGGAAATAAATCCTGCAGATAATACGCTAGTATTCCGTAGCATCAAATCCAATGCCCTAGCTAAGCTGATCTCACACCCCTTTTTAGAATGTATCTAAACTATAGCGAAAATAACTTTGATTTTCTATAGCATATACGCCATATTTCGAAAGTTTGTTCGTTTTAGTAATTTTTTCCACTTTCAAATGTTGAGACATAATATCTGATATTTCTCTTGAAGAATTCCTGCTCTCTTTCATTTTTAATCTGTTCTGCAGTTTTCCTTGTATATAAATCATCAACTGAAACCTGCAAATATTTAGCAATAGCAAATAATGTAACTGCAGACGGATCAGACTTACCGGTTTCTATCCTGCTGATAGTACTGGTTTCAACACCAATTGCATTGGCAAATTGAGTCTGACTTATTCCTTGCTTCTTACGAATAGTGGCTATATTGTTTATATAATTGTTGTCTTTCATTTTAAGCATAATTATCACTCCTGTTATGTACAAAGTTCTATATTTATTAGTAAATCTAAGGGGGTAAAATTGCTCCACTATTCAAATTATACATTATAAGTTGTACAATAAACGGGACTTATAATTATAAAAATCTATATAAAAATCTATAAAAATATCTCTTTTTTATAGATTTTCCAGCTCTAAATCAAAATCATCCCATTTTCCTAACTTGTATCTTTTGGTATCTGGTTTTTCCATACTTATATTTCTATTTGAAAAATATCTATACAATGCGTACTCCGCCATTTTTCCCTGAAATGTGTTTATAAATATCTGACCCTTTTTTCTATGTTCAGACCCACCACTTCTTAAATCTCTATGCTCTCCTTCTTTTCCATAGGACATATCATATGCAAAATTAAAGCATTCTGTTTTATCCTCCTGCAACACACTTGCATACGCTTGAAATTTTTTTTATCTTGAACATAATAATTATTTCCTTCTATTCGAAGTTCTCCAGCTTCATAATCCAACACTTCCACCTCCAATTATCCGTCGATATATAATTTTGCCATTTCATCTGCTATTCTTTTTATTACAGAAACACAAACAGAATTTCCAGCCTGCTTATACAATCTTGAGTCACTCATATCACTTGGCAAAATAAAATCTTGTGGAAATCCCTGTGTATTAAAGCATTCCCTCGGTGTCATTTTTCTTATTCCATTTGCTGTTTTAATCAAACATACATTATGACCTCCTTCACCCTGGTTTGCTGTCAGAGTTGGAACAACCCCCGATCGATTTTTTCTTACATATTTTCTGCGCCATTGATATATTGCGGGATTTCGAGGATTGTCATCTTTCATTCCCTCAACAAGTGCTTCATATATGTCCCCTTTATACTTACCAGGTGTATAATAATATTTATCATCCACTTTGCTTTCAAAATCAATAATGTCCTTTACTGTATTTGTTAAAGGTATCGATAATGGCCAATGAAATCTTTCATAGTCCTCTTCATCTCTAAAAGCTATAATATATATTCTTTCCCTATTTTGAGCCACATTTCCATAATTCATTGCATTTAGAACTTGATAAGTATATTTATATCCCAAAATATCTAATTGTTCACAAATAACACGAAATGTATTTCCATTATCATGTCCAACAAGATTTTTTACATTTTCAAAAAAAGCAAATCTTGGCCTTTTGTTTTCTAGAATTCGTGTTAATTCAAAAAATAGTTCACCTCGCCCTTTTTCATCCTCAAAACCTTTTCTATATCCCGCAATTGAAAATGCCTGGCAAGGAAATCCTGCAAGCATAATATCAAAATCTGGAATTTCTTCACTTTTTACATTATGTATATCTCTAACATCAACTTTTACGTCAAAATTTAATTCAAACGTTCTTGCCGGATAAGAATCAATTTCATTTGCATAAACAGTTTTAAATGCTCCTGTACTCTCAAAACCATAATCGATTCCACCTACACCTGCAAAAAAAGATGCACACTTAAACATATCTTTTCTCCTTTTATTATAAAAATCCTTTTGAATTATAGCATAAATTGCGGCGCGCCGCAATTTATACTGCAAAAATAAAAATGGCTTGCTACCATCTTTATTTTCCTTGAATAAATCCTTCAGGTGGATTTTTTTCATCTATCCATATAAACTCTATATGTACATCATCAGAACCTTTGTATTTTGTAAATCTAAGCCCATTAATATTTATCTCTTCTAATCTCTTTGAAGTAAGTGGTTCATACTCATCTAATTGAAATATTCCTCTTAAAATCCACTCTCCTAAATATGTTTGTTTTTCAGCAGATTCTATAGCCTTTCCATTATCTTGTGTAATATACACTGGCAAAACATTTGCGGAAGGTTCAAAAATCAAATTAAACTTTCTTTTCTCCTTTGGTAATGCTAGCTTTTTTGTTCCTGCCTTTACCTTTCCAAATCCTACTCCAAAGAAATTTGGATGTTCCTTATGAAACTGTGCCGAGTCAGGTATAGGAATATACATTTCATCCATAGGGCGATAAAGCATCTTAATTAACTCTTTTTTCAAATCAATATCTCCTGATTTTATTGCCAGTCCGATTAAATATTCTCTAAGTCTCACTTTTTGTTTTTTTTCATCTGCAGACTGAGCTGGCTCTAATAAAAACTTCATCATACCTTGTCTGATTTCACATAACAATTTCGAGTCAATTCGATTTGAATATTCTGAACATATTCTTTCAATCCTTTTTTTTCTTTGAGATTTTCCCATTTTAGATCCAGTTCCATAAAAACTATTAAAACCAGAATACATTTCTGTTTCCTTATTCTTATTCCAAATAGTCCAACAATATGTTTCCGCAATTTCTTTTGTGAAATTCTTTCCTTCGGAAACTGAATAGCTAATCTCTTCACCAACACGTAACAAATCTTCTTGTGGATAAACTATATCTGCAATTTTCCCAAATATAGCATGTGCATCATCTGCATACTTAACACTCCATTCATCGCATACGATGTTTTTATTGTCAAAATTCATATGTAGTTGACTATCTGCTGAGGTATATTTATATACATGTTTTCCATCCGTAAAGAAAAAATTGGTCGGGTTATTTTTCCCGGTACAACCAATTATAGACAGACTATTGACATCTATTTCGTCATATGATGTTTCTCCTACAAAGATTTTTGGATCTTCTTTTTTACTTGATGGCATCAAAACATGATATACTGAGTGCACATGTGCATCATCAGTCCCTATCTCAAATCCCTTTATATTCGCTCGAGACGAATTAATTCTTGCATTTCGAATTTTTGCAATTCTTCTCGCCAAAATCAAATATAAATCCTTATTCAATAAATTTATGGTTTCTTTATCGTCTGCTTTGTTTGCATTTGATTTTATTTCTTCAATTATATTAGACCACTCATCATGCTTCGCCTTAAACTGAGCAACTTTTTGATCACCTGAATTAATACCGAAAGTTTTTATTCCTACAAGATATTTTTCTCCATCACATTCTACTGACGCATCATAAGATGTATTTCCGATATCCTCCGCATTTGCATTAAAAGCTCTTTGAAATGCCGTTTCCTGAAATTTAGAATTAATTATCGGAGCTACTTCAGTGTCTTCTTCTTTTGTTTTTTGCGCAAACATTCCTGTTAAACTTGCAAATGCTAATATTAATCTTTTGTACTCTTCCTTTTGTGCCTTAGGCAAATTACTCCACATACAATCACCACCTCATTTACTCTTTTACAACACAATAATAGTCGCCCTCTTTTTTAACATAATCAGAATTAACTAGTTCATTTGGTATAACTTTTCTTGTTAAATTATGTACTACCAAAAAAGAAAGGAATTTACTTTCTGTCATTTTTTCATTTTGTGTTGCTATCATCTTTCTTGCGACTACTTGAGAATATGATGTTATTTTTAACTCTTTTTTTACAATTATTCCCTTTTGAAATCTGCGGTCCTTAATAGCTGGTTGAATAACATCAAATTCAGCTAAATATTTTCTAATTATAGTTTCCACTATAAATTCGTTCCACGGATATTCCCATTCAGGAAATTCGTCCAAATCTACACTCATTAATGGTAAAATATCATTTTCAAAATTCTCTTCAATCAGAGTTCGAACGCTATCTACTATATTGTCTGGAACCGAAAACATATTTTTCTTCACATATTCGTTCACAGATATCCTATCATATTCACCTTCGATCTCTGAAAAAGCCGCATTTGATGTGACATGAGACCATTTCATTCTATCACATAATCCATTATATTCTTCATACGTAAAACACTTTGGATCATTTAACAGATATAATGCTACATTCTTTGTTGTTGAAAGGTCAATATTATTTTTTTCGCTAATATGCGGTCTCCTGAAATCCATCTCTTCCGAAAACATTTTTGCAACAATATAATGTAAATTCATTTCCGATTTGATACCATTTTTTTTAATAAATTCTGGATATTTCTCCATTACTTTTTCATAAAGCAATCCGTCACTTACATATCCATTATTCTTATTAAACAAATCCACTATGCACTCTTTTAACTCAAAGCGATCTTGATTAGTTATATCGAATATTCCCATACATGCATAATAACTATATTCCCATTGCAATAACCTTGGGTCGTTGAGGAACGGCATAGTCAACATAACATAACTAAATCCTCTGAACTCTTGAAATAATTCATTTTTGCTCACAGGACGCCCCTTCTCGCAAATAAACGAATATATTCTATCCGATATACTATCAGCTCGAGTATCTACTTCACCATTTTTAATTAAATAATCTCGACCATATTCATATGAATCAGGATACTGCATTGCTAATACACCGTGAAGATAATTATGATTATCTATACCACATAAAACGTTTAAAGCCCCTTCGAACTCTGAATATATTTCATTATAAAAAACCTTATTGTTCTCCATATCATCTATATATTTTTTTATTTCCAGTAACAATGATTCATCAACTGTAACATTCTCTTGTGGTATATATATTCCACGCCCTCTCAAGATCAAACCACTTCTAGCTAACGTTGCACTCAATGTTCTATCACTTGGTGGCAAAGATAATCCATAATTTTTATCTTCAATAATCTTCCTTAATCTAATAAGATCTTCCGATTTTTCAGATTCTTGAGACAATTTTATGCCATCTGGGAAATACTTTCTCACCATATTCATACATATTGTACTATAATTTGATTTTCCTTTTACAGCAAACGTTCCGTAAAATTTATAATTATATTTCTTTAATAGACTAACAATAGACTCAATATTCAAATAATCAAACCTATTTTCAACTAGTACTTCCTCAATTTGTTCCCTATTTTCATATATATCCATTCCGTTATCTACAATTTCTTTAATTAAACCTAATAAACGTTGCTCAATCGAAAATTCTTTATTTCTATCTACAAACATTTCAGCAAAGTCAAGATACTCAAACTCATCAATTACCTTTGATGCATATAATATAACTAAGTCATACTCATCATCATCAAAAATGTCTAATACATCCTGAACATTCACATAATTATTCGATCCTTTTAAAATGTACAATAATTCTCTCACAAAAGGTAAGATTCTTCTCAAATATTTATTTTCAAGCTGACGTACTCTTTCCCTTGTGATTACGCTGTACTCTTCTTTTATAGGCTCTAATGCAATTTCTTGCAAAGTTTCACCCTGTGCCCTACGTAAGATTACATCATATTCTCTACCTCCTCTATTTTTGTCTAAAACATAATTTAATAATGAAACTATGTCTTTTTCCAAAAGTTCCACAACTGTCGGAAGTTTCACCATATTTCTACTTCCTAGTATTCTTACCAATTCCTTTTTAGATAGTTTTCTCAATCCTTCACAACATCTAACGTTACTATTTTTTAAACTTAATACTGTTTTTTTTGTCAATCCCAATTCTGCAAGAGCATCAATACTTAAGTAGTCTACATCAGGAGAAATATTTTCAAATACATAATCCTCTTCTATCATCTTCTCTTTCGAAGTTGAACTAATCTTCTCAAACTTTCCAGTACGTATTTTTTCTATCAAATTATCAGTTTCCCTAATAGTTTTTTCTCCTACATTCTTCAAATCGGCTACACTGTTGTTTGCCAAAAAAACTATCAATTCATTTAATGTATATATTCTTGCTCTTTTAAACGCATTTACTGCCCTTACGCTCAATCCTAATTCATCAATTAATACTTCTTGCTCTTTTTCATCAGAAGGATCTATCAAATCTTCTTCTGTAACCTCATAATTATCATAAAGTGAAAAATAATCTGTAGAAGCAGACTCAATATGCTCTTCACCTTTATTGTAATTATCCTCACTTGAGCAATCACTTATCACTGCTTTCTCAAATCCATTCTTATCCGTATCATTCATATTTTTTACTGGTGTAAGACAGTAAGGACACACATCAAAATTTTCAATATTAAATTCACTTCCACAAACTTTACAAATCATTTTTACCCCTCCGCAAATTCAACAAGCTTTCTATATACCTTATCATATATTTCTTGGTAAGAAAGCATATCCAGTATATAAGTTCCCGACAAAAGATTCACATACTTAGCTATTTCACGAATTATTTCACGATTATCTGTCTTTTTTTCATGCAAAACATCATATAAGGCATTTAATGTAGCCTTTTGTACTATCGGATTGTTAAATGTACTTCGACCACATATTGTCTCGATAAAATCTTGATGATTACATAAAAATTTTGTTAATTCAAAAGGATCTTCTCTCTTTTCATCATACGTCACTCTACCTATCCACCATAATCTCGACATCCCATTTCTAAATAGAGAACGATTTTTGGAGTAATTAAAAAAGTATCTATTTAACATATCCTGACTAGATGTTGTCTTCCATCTATACTTCATATAATCTAATTGTTCTTGCAACGTATAAGCTATCCATATTCTTTCATCAGAAGCTTGGGAATCTGAAAGTGCTTTCATATGATTATATACACGTTGAGCATTTTCAGCATCTGTTAATGGTTCTTTTCCATCAGGTTGTCCCATTTCTAAGACAAAATCATCTATTTCATAAGCTGTTTCTTTAATCTGCCCTGCATCTCCTAAAAATTCTTCTAGTGACATATTTCCATTAAGAATAACTTCTTTGTATAATGACTCTGAATTTTTTTTAAGCATTTCTATACTATCTTCAGTTAAAAACTTAATCTTCACCTTTACTCACCTCCCAAATAATCAACAGCTTTTGGAATTGGACTATCCAATAATTTCTGTGCCAAGTCAAATGGTTCAATATTCTCTAAACTTTCCTCAGTAAATGAGATATTCATTTTTTCTGCTGCCTTACGTAAACTTCTAAACCATCTATAATCTTCATAATCATATAAATGTGTACGTGACTCTTTTACTTCGGTTAAAGCATATACAAGTGATGGTATTATAAGAATTGAATGCATTAATGGTTGAATATCCAAGTTCCCACTCATATTAAAATAAATCGAATATGTTTCTTTAGGAATCATAACTACTATCTTATTTCCACTTGTATCAACTTTAATATTTGTAACTGTTTCATCTCTATTAGGAATAATTGAAAAAATAGATGCTGTATTGGCTAAATCATCTCTAATCTTATTAATACGAAGATTTATCTGATTTCCTACAGCCATAATACACCCACGCTCAATATCAAATCTGAATCCTCTAAAATCTGGTGCAAATAGCTTATTAGAATACTTTTCTATATATTTATTAGCTACTAAAAACGTACAAACCTGAACTACTCCATTTACTTCTCCATCTTTCAAAATGCATTCTTTTACATTTTCATTAGTCAATACTAATCGCCTAAAACATGTTTGTGTACACTCAATATGATGAGCAATCAATACCTCTTCTTTTTTTAACATTTCTTCTAATTCCGGATTGATTAACTCAGCTTTCAACTTGAGTTTAATATTGTATCCATCCAATACTTGCTCAACACCAGAAGTGAAACTACTGTCTTCATAAAAGTCTGCATCTTCCGTAATTACAGGGTATGTATAATATTTACTTCGTAGTTGCATATGCTTTCACCTCCATCGCACACATTTCATAATAATCAATTTCAACTCTTAAACGAATTGTTTGATTTTTTACAAACTTAATTCCACTAATTGTATTTCCCTGTAACTCTGTCTGATTTCCTCCTATCAAAACGGCAGATTTTAACGGTGCCTCATAATTTTGTGTTTCTGCTGATAAATAGACTTCAATTGAACCATTTTCTGCATTCTCATTTGGTTCAATCATAAACATATACTGTCCTTTTGATTTATCAACACATACCGGAATGAATTTTTTAAGTGATACCATTTTCTTTATTATTTTTTTGTTATTTCCCCCATCTTCAATATGTGCCGGCTGAGGTTCTCGTGGTTTTGGCTCTATTGTATGACCACCGTTATGAAACCATTCTTCCTCCTCTCCACCTGGCACCATATGTCCTCCAGTTTCTTCGTTCTCTTCAATTTCGTTTTTTCCTTCCTCAACACCAAATTTTGTTCTCTTTGGTGACACTTTAATTTCTACCTCTACTACTTTATCACTAACTACTTCTTCTTTCGTTTGATCTTTCGGATTATCTGATATATCCGGTAAAAAATTTCCAACTCCTACTGCATCTATTTCATCTCCACCACCTGTAGAAATTAAGTTTTCAATTTCATTCTTAATAAACCTATTAAGGGCTTTTAATAATTCCTTTGCAGCAATTGGATTTTTTGCTCTATCTGGTTGCCATAGTGTATGCTCAGGATTTTCCATTACTCTAAGTTTTTCATTTATTTTATCTCCTTCGATAAACAAAACTCCTACACATGGTGCATGTCCTGGCAAATGGTCCTTATCCATTATTTTCATCCCTGTCTGTCTGATCATTGCCACTCTTCTAGGGGATTCAGAATCTCCGATTAAAATTCCCAATTTTATAAGACCCAATCCCATAAAGTCTTCTTCTACCCAATGTGTCTCCTTAGAAACAAGCACTGAATAATATTTTTCTGTATACTCCGTCAAATCATCTCTATAAATTTCTATCAAATCATGCAATGTATCTTTTGATACTTCCTTATCTCCAACTCTTATTTCTAATTTTCCATTCCAAATTGCACCAAGAAATCCATCGAGAATTGAAACAATAATATTTTTCTGCCAATCTTCATTAGCAAACTTATAACCGGCAATAAATATATCTGTTCCATATTCTCCAGCTTTTCTTTCAAAACTTGGATCTATTGAAAGCTGATTGAATACAGGTGTATTTTTATCATTACCATAATAACCAATTCCCTGTGTGGTTTCGTCATCTTCTCTCTTAAATGTAACCAATCTTGATACACCTTGATATGCAACCTCCTCTTCTCTATTATATGTACTATAGAAAACAGTTGAAAAATCCGAACATGCAAATGGAGCATATTTACCAATACCATATGAACCACCTGCTGTGCCTTTTTTATCTGATGCACCTGATGATTTTGTTAAATTAGTCCAATTTGTATTTATTTCCCCTTTTGTTCCTGTAAGTCCGATAGTATTGAAATCACTTATTCTCAAAAATGAACAACTGTCTTTTTCTGCAGTTTCTATAGCTTTACTAAAAAACTCTTTTGTTGTTATTGCCCTTTGCATCCCCCAAAAATCTAAACATCTTTTAAACGCATCCTTCAAGCTATCAATTCCCGGGACATTCTTTGTTGGTATTGAGAACATATTAAATTCAACGATTACAGTTTTCTCTCTTGCCGCATCTAATGAATTTTGACATATTTCTCTTGCCAGTGATTTCAAAGGGGTTCCTCTAAATGTTGCAACACCGGAATCGTTTATTCCTTTATTTTCTCCATGGTCATTTGATGGAAATCTCCACTGTATCATATAATTCACCTCCTAATACTTCATCTTTTTACAATTTAAATTTTTTCGTTCCACTTGTCGCATTATATGTATGTTCTAAGTCTGATACTGCAGTTTTTAAAGTTCTAATAATCTTGTTTAAATCTTCTTGCGTATACTCATAATTATTAGTGTTAGACAAATTTCCCATTAGTTCTATTCCTTTTAAAATATTGTCCATTCTTTTTTCTGCTAATCTTACAAATTTATCTCTTTTTGATTCCATTGCCTAACCTCCATATATGTATATATTTTGTGTATTTTCTACATATTTACAATATATTTATACTATATTTTTAAAATATAGTCAACATATATAAAAAGGCAGGTTTTTTCAACCTGCCTGACTTACATTATTCTCTCTTTATCTTTGCTATAATATATTTACTTTCCCTTTTACTTCTATCAGTATAACTAAACATTAGTCCTTGTAATTTATATATAGTAAAATTAAGATTTATCTATCTCACAATATTAATACATACCTTTTCAGTCAGTGCATTTTCTTCTTTTTCAAAAACTATTTTCTACTAAACTTAAATCCTATCACTGAACCAATCCCCCCTCCAATTATATGAGCCATATATGAAACATTGTCATTTATAGTTAATCCATTATATACTTGTTGACCAATAAAAATGATTGCAACTAGAATGAATGTTATTGGTATCTCACCATTGCCAAAGCTTGTAAATGATGCCATTATAATAAAAGCAAATACAACTCCACTTGCGCCACACAAGCCTTGATTTTGAAAAAAGATATAATTTACTATTCCTGTTGCAACGGCTGTTAAAATTATACTTTTAAGCATAATCATTGAGCCATACTTTTCTTCTAAAATTGGTCCTAGCAATAATAAAAAAGAAGCATTTCCTATAAAGTGTTCCCAACTTGCGTGTCCTAACACATGTGTAATAAATCTTAAATAAGTTAACGGATTTGTTAGTTTTGAGTGATACGTCATGAAAATCTCTTGAGTTATTTTTCCATTTGAAATAACTCCCAATAATGTAGCAATAAAACATAACATTACAAAAACCAATATTACAGGAGAATTAAATGTTATTTTTATTTTCTTTTTCATAAATCATCACTCCTTTTTAGCTACTTTGAATTTTTGAGCATTACCTGCTTCAATTCTTCCTCTATTTTAGTCAATTCAACTTGCGCTTTCTCTCTTTTTTCTTCTCCCTGTTTATGAATTTTTAGGACATCATTAATTGTAGTTATTAAATCTTTGTTGCACTGTCTTAAAGTTTCTATGTCAACAATACTCCTCTCTGCCTGCTTTGCTGTCTCAACCGTTGCCATTTTTAAAGTTTCTGAATTTTTTCTTAATAATTCATTTGTCTTATCTGCAAGTGTGGATTGCGCTTCTAAAGCTCTTCTAGTGTGCTCAATTCCTAATGACAGAACAAGTTGATTTCTCCATAATGGAATTGTATTTGCTAAAGATGATTGCAATTTATCTAACATTTCTCTGTCATTATTCTGTAGCATTCTAACTTGTGGCGCTGCTTGTATTGATATAATTCGTGTAATTTCCAAGTCACTTAATTTTTTTTCAAATCTATAACACAAATCCTCATAGTCCCTATACTGTTGTACATCTTCCTGCATACCTGATATGTCAGCTTTTTCTTTTAACTTCAGTAATTTTTCATTTTTAGCTTTATCCAATGCCTTTTTTCCTGCAATAATATATACTGTCAACTCCCTGTAGTACTGAACATTTAATTCATACATTTGTTGATACATCATTATGTCATTAGACAAAACACTCTGGTGTTGTTGCAAGTCCTTTTCTATTCGATTTACATTATTTTCCGCTTTAGTATAATTTGCTCTTATACTATCAACTCCACGCTTCGCCTTTTGTACTAATCCTAGCAAGCCTTTTTTCTCTTTCTCAGTAGTTGCATCTAATGCTACTGTTAATTCTTTTAATGACTCGCCTACCTCCCCCAAATCATAGTTTTTTACCTTTTTTAATATTGATGTAGAAAAATCCGATATATTTCTTTGAGCATCAATTCCAAATTTTATTACTTGATTCACATCTTCAATATCAAATTCCGAGGAAATTTGTTCAACTTTTTCTTTTTCTTCATCCGAAAGCATACTTTCATCGATTGCACCAACTGAATATTCATTACCATTCACTGTTTCATTTGCAACAACTGATTTCATCATAGGAATATTACTGTCATCCTGCTTATATTTCTCCATAATTACCTCCACTACTTTTTATCAAATTTAATAAATTGTTCTTTATATTTTTTTCTTCCTCTTCGATTCTTTTTAAATTATACAATTCTGAATTTATTTTTGCATTCGCATCTTTTAATTTGGCATAATCAATACCATTATCTTTCTTATCAATTTGATTTAAATGATTATATTCTATATTCTTTTTTATTTTATTTTCTATTTTCTCCTGTGATATGATATTTCTTTTGTTATTTTTTATTCCCAATATCAATGCCACTTGCATTCTCCATAATGGAATTGTATTTGATATTGTAAATGTTACTTTATCTAGCATTTTTTTACTATTTTCGCACATTGTGTGAATTTGTAATTTACTTTGCATGGATAACGTTCTTGTTATTTTAAGATCATATATTTTTCTTTCTAGCCTTTCATACCAATTATCATATTCAACTTTTCTAATTTTTCTTTCTTGTAAAACTACTTCTCCTTTTGAAATACTTTCTCCTATTTCCAAAGCATACTTATCTAATTTATTGTACATTAGCTCTAGCATTTTTATATTTTTTAGTATTTTAACCTGTTGCATTTGTAATTCCTGATTTACAGTATCCATATATGCTATTATTTCTTTATAGTTTTTTACAACTTTTCTATTTTTTATTTTAAAATAACTTAGTATTGTATCCGATTTAGAATTTTCGATTTTCTGAAATTTGCTTATTTCCTCAGTTAAGTTAGTCAACAAGCTTTCCATTTTATCGTCATTGCATATTATAATATCAACTATGTCCTTTATAATGCTTCTAACTTCTGATTGAGTTTCAGCTCCTAATAATGTTATAGAGTCATCATCTCCAACAATTATCGAATCACTATACATATTCGTTCACCATTTATCACTTATTTTGCTTTACCATTATCTCTAAAACTGCAATATCACTTGCGATATCCATTTCTTTTTCTTCATAAAATTTGTCCAGGATTTTTTCAAACGCTCCATTGAGTGTATCTAATGCCCTTTCGATATCTTTTTTACTTTTTGCTCTACCCTTACTTTTTACCTGATTATCACAAATCTCAATATACGCTTCGAGAAGCTTTTCCATTGTAGGCAAATAATAATTCAAACATAATCCCAATTTATCAATTTTCTTCGGATTAATGTCTACTTCGTGAAATATCATCCTTACAATCTGCTCCATCTTATCTAATTTTTGAGAAATAACTTTATCCTTTATAATTTTATTACTTTCCTGTATCTTATCTATGTAATGGTTTCCTTGATTTATGATATTTTTCATTTCATCAGTTCGTTCCATCATTCTATTACGTTCTTCAATTTGTTTCCTATAATATCTATCATACAGGCTCTGTTTATTTTTATATTTTTCAAATACTTCATTAGAGATAATAAAAATGCTGTTATTCGTTCCAAAATGCCCCTCTGGAATTAATTTTTGTTCTACAGCCTTATTTAAATCATCTATTACATCTTTTTTGCTTTCTTTAGAAAAATTTGCTAAGTCTTCTAAAATTACAATTTTTCTAAATTGCAACATCCCATAATATTTTTTATATCTATTAATAAATTTCTTTTTTTTATGCGCTTTAAGAATTGATATTATATTGTATGCTATAAAAATTACAGACACAACAAGTTCTATGATTCCAAATACTCTATATTTTTCAGAATACCTTAATATACCGATTCCAACTATTCCCGTGTAAACAAAAATAATACTTAAAACATATAGAATAATATTTTCTATATCTAATAATATTTTTCCAGTAGTATTGAAAACATATATCTCTTTATCACTTCCATAATTAGCAAGTTCTTCTATCTCTTCACTTATTTTCGAATATTCTTTATTTTCAACACCAGCTGTAACAATGTTTGCTATCTTTTCAGCATCCTTTATATAATTTTTATCTTTCATTTCTATATCTTGCATTAATAATTGTACTCCTTTATTCTACTTTTTCAGTTGACGAAGGTGTCTTTAAATTGTCAACATTCATATTTGTCCCACTGCTCGATGCTGGTACTGCCAATGTTGGAACAAATTCAGATACCGGAGTTCCTTTTGGTATTTGAATATTATCATTTATATCTGGCACTTTAAACATTTTTTCTGTTGTTCCAACGGGTGTTTTTACAGTTGGTACTTGTGAAGCTGATGGTCCGTAACTTACATCCCCTTCAGAACTATATCTTGAATTTGAATGTGATGATGTATTTGAATGTGATGTATGACTTTGATGGCTTTGGTGGCTTTCATGACTTCCATGATTACTATGACTATATCCATACGAGCCAGAACTATGTGAGCTATGAGATACATGTGAACTATGAGATCTATGCGCTGCAAAAGCATCTATTGATAATAGATTTCCTAAAATTACCATCATAGTTCCTAACATCAGTAATTTTTTTCCTGGGATATTTCCCTCTTCATCTTCTATTAAATTTTCTATATTTTTCTTTATTTCTGGAAATAAACTATCCATATTACTTATCCTCATTTCTTTTATTCACTTATCTTTATGCAGACTCCATTACTCCACTTTGTATCATAATCAGTGTAATCGCTGTCTGTGTATGTACATTTCCCATTTGGTACTCCATTTTTAAAACTTCCGGATAAACTGATACCTTTTTCTTTTGATGAGTAATAATATGTTCCTCTACCATTCATATCATCTTTTTTCCATTTTCCATCATAATAAGCCCCGTTTTTCCATGTATACGTACCTTGACCTGTTTTCTGACCTTTACTTATATTTCCTTCATATTTATCGCCATTACTATACTTTATATAGGCATCTCCATTTAATTTTCCATTTTTCATTTCCCCGTCATACACTGTTTTATTTTTTAATTTTAAATATACGTGTATTGCCTTACCATCTTTAATTGTAAATGTATATTTCCCATTTTTGTTTTTTATTTTATATGAGCCATTAACAAATCTATTTTCTTTAAAATCACCACTAACCTTTACTCCATTAGAATATGTATATGTTCCTGTACCTTCCATTTGATCATTAGTCCAATTTCCATTGTATTTGTCTCCGGATTTCCATCTATAAATTCCTTTTCCATTCTTTTTTCCAGATTCAAATGCTCCATTATACTGATCACCATTAGAGTACTTCATAATTCCTGTTCCAACTATTTCGGTCCCACTGCACTGTCCTGTATATACTGTACCGTCAGAAAATTTGATTAATGAATCTACAATATTACCTTCACTATATTTAATTACATATTCACCGGTTTCATTATTAAATGTACATTCGCCATCTTCAAATTCATTTTCTCGAAATGTTCCCTTATATGTGATTCCTGATGAACTTGTATATGTCCCTGTTCCCCACATTTTATCATTTTTCCATTCTCCTTCATACTTAGTGCCATCTTTCCATTCATAGATTCCGTTGCCACTCTTCTCCGAATTTTTAAATGTACCTTTATATGTTCCCTCTGAAGGAATTTTCAGTACACCTTCTCCATTCATTTTATTATTTTCCCAATCGCCTGAGTAAACAGTTCCTGTTTTAAAACTAAATGTGCCTTTACCAAAGAAATTTCCAAAGTCAGTCTTTCCTATATACGTACCCTTTTCTGTTCTAATTTTTCCTGAAATATCCTTTGAAGCTTCTCTTATCAATCTATTTTGAATACCAAACTTAAATGTTACACAAGAAAATACTCCTAAGATTAATATCTCTATAAACACTATGGCTACAATTCTTTTTATAATCTTTTTTTTACTAATTTTTTTTTGCTCTAAATATTGATTTTCAGGCGTCATTGTAAAATTATTCTGTTCTGCCATCTTGTTCATTCTCCTTTTTCTTCTAATTAATCCAACTGTTTAGTACATCTATAACCTTTGAATCATCTTTTAAAATCTTGTCAAATAAATAATCTAATATACCTTTATATATCTTGCATCTATACCCTCGTGGTTCCTTTTCAATTATATCATTGTTATTCGCATAACTTACAACCGGACATGTCCCACAATAAGGTTGGTATACACAGTCACAACAGTACGGTATTGTTTCTAAAATACTAGCTTTGCAAGTTGCTTTACATATACCATTATTTATTAATTCCTCATAATTATTGTCAAACACATTTCCTAATTTAAAGGCATCTTTCCCCATTTCATAAAGCATTCTTCCTTCATCGCAGGTAAATATATTTCCGTCAGAATAATATGCCATCTGTCCTATTCCTGCACCACACGGAGAACGTAATTCCATATAATTTACCGCCTCCCCATTTATTTTCTTCAACATAATAGTGGCATGCGCTTCTTTGATAAAATAACCTTTTATATTATAATCTATTATTATGTCAGTTACTTTTTTATAAAAATCGACGAACTGTTCAGCTTCATATCCCATTTGATTCCAACCGATTGTTGCCTTTCCTAAAGGTGTCAGCGGTCTTATAAAAATACTATCAAATCCCATATTTACATATGTATCAACTAACTGCTTTGGATTTTCTAATGAATATCTTGTTGTTGTTTCAATAGCTCCAACATGTACATTCTTTTTTCTCAATCTATTAATTGACTTAACAACCTCATCATATGTACCTTCACCATTCTTAAAAGGTCTATTAACATCGTGGACACCTTTGTCACCATCCAGCGATGTTGAAACCCCGAAATTGTATTTTATAAAAAAATCAATTATCTCATCTGTTAATAACGTCAAGTTGGAGACAATATTATATTCTATAATATGTGTGCCCTTATTTTTTTCAGTGTACTCAACAATATGTTTTATAATTTCAAAATTTAGTAATGGTTCTCCTCCCTGAAACTCAAATGTTAACCTTCTTGTTGGAGACTGTAATGCAATATCTACTGCCTTTTCAGCAATATCACGATTCATTTTTAAATGTGATGGTAGCGTTCCATTATTTGCCTGACAATATATACATGACATATTGCATACTGTCGTAACCACAAAAATATGTAGAGACGTTGCTAGATTTGTATATGATTTTAATTCCCTTAAGTCATACTTATTAACATTCGAAAATTCATAGTCAGTTTCATCATATACCATTTTGGCATCTAGTAATTTTTTACCAACCGGACTTTCCAAATCGACATTTTTCTCTATTATTTTCCTAAATTCCTCCTTATTGACAAATACGAATTTTCCTAAATCGTTAGTCATCAATATTTTATCATTAAAGGCTTTAAAATTAAAATAATTAATCTTCATCTATTCTTTTTAATTCTCCATTTTCTAAATTGTATGTTCCAGCAAAAAGTCCTCCACAAGCGTCTTTTACCGAGCATCCATCACATGTTTTTGTATATCTAACTTTATTTGAAGAAATACTTTTCTCACATAAAGTCCAAAATTTTTTCTCAACTGTACATAAAGGAAAATTATACAATTTTACATCTATTCCGTTTTTTATCAATAACATTACCGAGTCTGCAATTTTATCAAAAGCTTCTCTATACGGAATCCATACTTTTTCCCTATTGACATACGCATTACCTGTCATTTCCATTGCCATAATGCTAATATATTCTATTTTTGACATTTTTTTAATTATCAAATCAACCATTCTCCGAAAATCATCAACATTCAACTTACTTATAACAATTCTCAATTCTACTCTTATTCCATTACTACACAAGTTTTCTATTGCCTCGACCGTCTGATCATAGCTTCCTTTAACCTGTGTAATATTGTCATGAATAATTGCATTTGAACCATGCAACGGAATTCCAATAATTGTATTATTAGGTATTGTTTCTTTTAAATGTTCCAAATACTTTGGTACAGCAAATATTCTCCCATTTGTTAAAATAAGAAATTCAGTGTATTCAAATTTGCATTTTAAAAAATTAAGGAACTTAAAAATACTATTTCCTAGCATAAAAGGTTCCCCACCAGTTATTGTCAAATGATTTACATTAACTGGAATATGTTTTGCTATTTCAATTAATTTTTCTGCTCGGTTTACTTCTCCATTTTTTCTAGCGACTTCCGGCGATGGACACATCACACAATTAGAATTGCATTTTCCTGTGACAAAAAAATAATTATCGATGTTTTTATTGCAATAACAGTTTACTAACGTTCCATCCTCCCATAATTCATATACATCATAATCATTTAATTTAGATGTAAATTGCTTGTCTTCTTTATAACAATCCAATTCCACTTCCAATCCATCGGAACATAAAAAATATTTATTATTTTGAACATAAATATAGTCCAATTTATCTTTTTCTAAGTCTTCTCGAACTTGTTGACTAATTGCAATTGAGACTATTTTGTTTTTTCCATAATAATTTATAAATTTTAACCTCATATTAATAAGCTCCAAATAATAAAATAACCCACAAATCCTAATTCCAAAAATATTGCAAATGGAATTTTTTTGACAATAGATACATATTCAATTTTTCTACTCTTAGCCCATCGTTTTATGCTCTCGATTTCGTCATCTCTTAATCTACTTTTCAAATCTTCTGTTGAAATTTGTGGTAATCCCCTAACTCGAGAATTTTGCATTAATATACTGGAATATGACGATAATATCATTCCCTTTTTCAATTTTGATATTTCTACTTTTTCGTAACTTCCATTTTTTGAAATCATCTGACATAAAAGCAATACCAAAACAATAATATAATTTTCCCAATTTAAAGATAAAAATGATACCTTTAATATAACACTTGCAATAACGTCAACTAAAAATACAATTGATAACAAATGCCATTTTCTAAATAATTTTCTACGATTTACAATATAAGAAATTAAAATACAAATCCCCCTCATCGTCCATTGACCTATAAACGAAAAGTAGTTGGGTAGCAAGTACATAATTATAGAAAATGCATATATGTATATTGAAGATACAGTAAATGATTTAAAAAAAGATATTATATAATTTGCTACGTATTTTCCTGATATTTTATTGTCACCTATTATCAATTTGTAAACGGAATCAATTACCAAATATCCGTATCCTAACAAAACAGCTATGCCTACTGCTAAATATAATGTTAGGTAATTGCCATTATACATTAAATAAAACCTTGCTGGATATAATCCACCTAGCAATATTAATAACTTACAGTCTCCACCTGCAAAAGAATTTGAAAAAAACAGCACTAAACTAATCAATGCTACGATTGCGAAATTTCCCAAAAACCATATAATCATCTTCCTATCATACATAGCATAATATAGTACATCTACTGTTACTGTCAGTATTAAGAAAAACATTATATCTTTGTTATATATCATTCCTTCTTTTATATCACTAATCGAAGTTTTTATAAGCAAGGAAATGAAAATAATTCCATAAATAATTTCTATAAACTCCATATTACACGTTCTCTAATCCAATTAAATAGTTTTCAAATTCCATAGCGGTTAACATTTCGTCGTATTTGCATTCTGAAAAAATTATAATTGTATTATTTTTTTTACTTTTTATTTTAATATTCGCATACTCATCATAAGCTTTTTTAGCTTCCAAAATATTTCTATCCGAATATATTTCAGTTGACAATTCCAATTTAATCATTATTATCAAACCAATCCTTTAATATTTCATCTTCATTAAAATCTTTTTGCAATCTATTTTGCTTATCTTCACTTTCATCATCAACAATTACACTGGTTGCTAGCGAACGAGCATATAGTAATTCTCTAATATTTTTAGTCTGTAAATACACTTCATGTCTCACGCTTTGCGTTAACATTTCATTCATAAAATCATCTTCTTTTATTTCAATGTCTTCTTTTTTTTCTTTTAAAAAAACATAATAATATTTCTCATCCATATCTAAATGTATATAAGCATTTTCCAGATAATTATATGCAGCTTTAATTAACGCTGTTTTTGAATATAGTTCTTTGTTAAATCTCATACATCTATAATCTTTATCAAAATTTATACTCTTTTCTTTATTCATTTTATATTCCAAAATCTATACCTTTCAACTTTTTCTATTTTGCACAAAATCATAACTATATACACTCTGTAAACTCCTAATTTATTATAGCATACCTATATACTTACATACAATAATACTAGATCAAATCTGTCTCTTTAATTATATAAAAAATCAGCTGTGATAACTTACCACAACTGATTCTTTAATATTTTCTCTTTTATCCATACATTGTTCTACAAAAGACTTTTTAACTATCACTTAATTATTCTGTTCCTATCTAAATGGTAACTGTTCATCTTTAGACATTTCTTCAGCTTCATGCGCAACTTTTTCAAACTCTTTACTATTTTTATTTTTTAAATCACTGTTGCTTTTAATAATGCTTGTATACAGTTGCTCCCTGAATTCTTTAGTAACCGGATAACATATTTCCGTATATTCATTTTTTCCATCAGCCCCTGTACTGGTTTTACTTGGCATTGATACAAATACACCATTGTTACTGTCAATTACTTTCACGCAATCTATTACAAAACATTCATCAAACTTTATTCTTCCTATGCTTTCAATTTTCGAATTATTATTACACTCAAATAATTTAACTCCATAATTCAGTTTTGTATCTTTTGAGTTAGCAGTAAATTCACCATTGCCATCATATGCCTTCATGATATTATCAAATAATTCCTTACGAAATTCTGCAGTTGTTGGATAGCAATAATTTTTATAAACTGTATATCCGTTTTCGTCCTTTTGATTTGTCTTATATCCAGGCATTGCCACAAACAACTTTCCTTCTTTTGTCTCTCTTATACTAATTCCATTCACCTTAAAACAATCATTAATTATAATACTAACAAAAGCCTTTGTACTCCATTCATCATTTTTTAACTTGTTTACCTTAATATCGTATTTCATTTTCAAAAATCTCCTTTACTTTTAATAAGTTTAGGATACTTTATTTAGAATGAAATTACGTGGTAGCACCACTACTACTTCAAATTTTAAGATTAAAAAAGCACCTACACAATTTTGTAGATGCCTAAATAATCCCATTTTTAATTAAATATTGTCGTAAGTACTCTCTATCATTTCTAAGCTTTTTTAACTCTTTTCTTTTTTCTTCCAGTGTCATCAATCCCAAAAATATTTTTTCATCATCAATTTGCAATAATTTTCTGTATTGCTCAACATAAAACGCCTCTTCATTATAATCAAAATAATCTACTACATTAGATTCTCTCACTGGCTTAATCACTAATTCCGCTCTATCTTGTACCTTATCAATACAGGCAGTAAATGCATCTCTATCAAACTTTATTGAATCTATTTGTTTCTCTGCCATATCAAATAATTCATCAAATACTTTCTCCGAAATTGGTTCACCTGCTACAAAATAATCTACTGTAATACCATATTTTTGAAAAAATTCTTCCTCTATAATAAATTTAACTCTTCCATCTGCTTCAGTATAGATTAAAACACCTGTCATTTATACCTTTACCCCCTACTAATACAATGAAAGTATTATAGCACAACTTCATAAATTATTTTTAATTATTTTTTGGCCTACATATCATAACCAATCCACCATTATGATAGTCTCCCAAGCACACTCCATGAGCTTCATCCACAGCTTCCACCATCTTTCCATTGCCTACATAAATTCCAACATGGCTGATGTTCTTATACCTTCCATTGGTTGTATAACTGTAGAAAATCAAATCTCCCGGCTGTAGATTTTCTTCTTTTACTGTCTTAGCTTTCAACCCTTCTGCTTCTGTAGCCGCAGTTGTTCCTCCACCAAACGATATGTCAACACCCGCTGACTTCCACGCATAGTATGCCAACGAACTACAGTCAAATGCTTTTCCACTGTTTCTTAGTGGCTGACTGTAAGGATATCCTACTTTTGACAAAACAAACGAAACAACAGCCTTTTGTGTTGGATTAGAAATCTTGTCTGTTATGTTGCTTATTTCTTGAGGAGTAAGACTTCCCTGTAATCCACTTATCTGACTTCCACCAGAAGGATTGTTTGTTATGTAAGCACTCATCAACTGATTAAGTGTTGCTGTTCTATTCTCATCAAACTGATACTCTATTGCCATTTCCGTATATGTTTTTAGTGTAATTCTCACCTCTAAGTACTTTGTCTTCTTTTTGCCTTTTTTCTCTGTTACATTCTCCGTGGTATATTTACACATGTCATCAAACACTGCTTTCAAATTTTGCTTGTTCGTTTCATTCATTTTTGTCGCGGTATTTTCATATCCGTACTTAACCATGTATACACTCATAATGTCGTAATAATTGGATGGTTCACTATTCATTCCTTCATAATCCACATATACCTTTCTTCCCCTGTCAGCGTCCTTGTGTTCATCAATCAAAGTCCGCACTTCCTGATTAAATTCTGAAACATACTGTGTTGTCACTGACTGTATTGTGTCTCCACTTTCCAATGGTGGAAGAAACAATGCAAATGGTGAATTGTACAGAACTGCAATTACGGCAAATACAATTCCGGTTACTGCTATTACAATTATTAAAATTGGTGTAATCAATGGTGCCAATAAGGATACCGTTCTTTTTATCAAAAAAGTCATTTTGTTTCTTACCATGCTCCCTACAAGTTTAAAAAGACTGTCATTCTGCTCTTCGTTTGGTTTCAGCTTGTCCATAAAAAATTTCATCATTCTACTTCTTTGCTCTGCCTTGTAAAATGTATTGTCAATCTTCATTCCTGCTGCTTCGCCTGCAGCCATTCCTATCAAAGTACCTTCCGGTCCTGCCACTGAACCTGCCACTGCCGTTCCAGCCTTGGTTGCAATCTTTGCACTTTCCTTTGCCACTTTCCTGCCGGCATCTTTAGCCATCTTTTTTGATGTTTTCTTTACCACCTTTCTGCCTGACTTCTTTGCTAATTGTTTACCTTTATTAACCGCTCTCTTTCTCACCCTACTTCCTACGACTTCTTTTTGAAGTTTTGAAACTTTTGCCTTTTTTCTAATTCGATTACCTTCATTTGCAACGCTCTTTAGAGACCTTATTGCCATTCCTATAGTTTCAAAAGTTTCCTCAATGTTTTCACCGCCTTCAATGTTATCCAAGATCTTTGATTCAGTTACTTTTCTCATTGCTCTTGCACTATTCTTTGTCCTTGTAGACATTGCTTTGTTATCTATTTTTACATCCTTCTTCTTGTGAATCTTGCCATTTTTCTTCTTGTGTATTTTTGTTTCAACTTCTTTTTCTTTATCTATTTTCATATTGTCCTCCTTGGTTTTGGGTAAAAAAATACGCCAAGACTAGCTTTTACACTAACTTGGCGTTTTGTAGTATAATTATATTTATTGTCAACACATTTTCTGGATTAATAACCTCACTATAGAACCAAAATTTATATGTATAATCATTTCTCTTATTCTAAAATAAACTCTTACATAAAAGAAATATTTATTGCTTTCTTTCTTGCTTCCAAATATGTAATATATCTTATTATTTTGCCATTCAGTTCTCTTAATTGCCTATCCATATCTTTGAACAAATCTACCAATTCATCGTTTGTTACATTGCTTGCATCTAATTCCATAATCTGTTCTCGTAAATTGTCATTATTTCTAGAATACTTTGTAGCATCATATTCAAACTTTTTTTTCATATATTTGTATGTATTAAAAGGTAAAGACTGATTAAATCTTCCTTGGCTTATTGTCACATTTATCTCATTTCCACAACATAATGTGTCATAAATATGATTGTAAAATGCGTCATAATCCTCAAACTCATCCTCCTTACTAAATACCATTTTTCGATACATTCCTATATATTTTAGTATATCTTTATGTAACGAATCAAGCCAGTTAATTAAACTCTCTGTTCTATATAGCGTCATTGATTTTATTGTAGAAATCAAGCTAATAACTATTCCAGTTATTAACCCTGCAAAAATATTTGCAAACACAGATGATAGAAACGGATTACTTTTCATATATACTATTGAAACCATACATACTATTATTGAAAAAATCAAAATAATTCCCAATATCCAAAAATGCGGTAAACTAGCATATAACTTTACTTTTTTCTCGATTTGTTTCATTTTGTACTTCATTCTCCATCCCTTCCTTGACTCATAAATAAAATTATTTATAACATTTTTGTTAATTACTAATTTCTCTTTCCATCCATCACTCTGCATCTTCAAACTTATCCAACCAATTCAATCCGATATCTTTATTTAATAACACTATCAACAAAAATCTCGTTTTTCAGTATAGCCATACAAATTCAATTTAGTGATTTGCATGATACACTTTTACAAATTCAAATCTCTTTGCTTTTCTTCCAATTCTACCACACCCACCTCCCCTTATTCAATTACTGCTTTTCTTTCTCCAGCCTTTCCATCTTCTCATACATATTGGTATTATAAAGTCTGTAAAGCTCACTGTCCTTTGTGATTACATTATCAAACGGTACCATTCTGCTTCCGCATTTTATCAATCCGCATCCTGACGGTGAATCTATTACATAGTTAAGCTGTTCTTCTGATATTTCCAACGACTCCACTATCTTTTCAATGTCCTTGCTTGACTGATTTAAAAGTAGTATGAAAGCAGAATTGGAAAGCATTGTTGTGCTTGTCTCACTCATAAGAAGATCTACTATATTCTGTGTGATTCCTGTACAAAGTCCTCCCTGCTTTCTTACCTTTTTCCACATCTGGCGTAGATATTCTGCACTAAACGGCGAATTTAAAAGAACATGCACTTCATCAATGTAAAACCATGTTGCTATTCCCCTTTCACCATTGTCAATTATCTTCTGCTGTATTGTTTCCATCATTACCAGCATTGCAAGTGGGGCAAGGGATTCTCCAAGGTCTCTTATTCCATACACAATAAATCTGTTATTTACATTTATGTTTGTCTGATGATTAAAGATATTCAATGCTCCGGTAACAAATATTTCAAGTCCAAGTGCAACATCCTTTGCTTCCTTGTCATTCTGTTCAAGAAGTTTATTGTACAAGTCTTCCATTGTAGGAATATACTTTTCTTTACTACGTGCTATTTCCATATAAAGATCTTTTACGCATCTTGATATAATAGAGCGTTGCTGTGGTGTTATTTCTTTCATTATCTGTTCACAAATACTTAGCATAAACTGACACTTATCTCTTACCCATCCCTTGCTGTCTAATACATCAAGATTCCATACATCCATATCCATAGGGTTAATATAGTTTTTTGTATTATTAGAAATGTTAATATATGTCCCATTGTATTTTTCAACTACATCCTCATATTCATTCATTGGATCCACACAAATTACATTATCTTTTGTTGATAACAACACTGAACCCATCTCCATTTTTGCTTGAAATGATTTACCTGCTCCTGAAACGCCAAATATAAACCCATTACCATTAAGTAATTTTTTTCTATTTCCAACAATTATATTTTTTGACACCTGATTAACGCCATAATATATTCCACCTTTATCACAAAGTTCCTGAATATTAAATGGCATAAGAACCGCCAGACTCTGAGTTAACATTGTTCTCATTGTTTCAATCTGTCTAACACCTATTGGAAGTGCTGTATTAAGAGCTTCCCTTTGTTTATACTGACATATATCTATTGAACAGCCTGCGCCTCTAGCAATGGAATCAATTGACTCACAAATACTATCTAATTCTTCAAGTGTATCTGCCATTACAACCATTGTTACACCTACAAAAAATAAACTTTCATCATTCTCTCTAACATTATTCATAATGTCTTCAATTTCAGCTTTCTGTCGTCTTGTTGTATAAGAAATTTCTGATGAGAAATCATTGTTTTTATTTCGTGTTTGTTGCTGCTTAATAATGTCAGATTCAATCCCTAAATACTTCTTTTGAAGAATTCTCATTGTCATATCCTTGGGAACTGGGACCACATCAACACTTGTTATTGAATGAATTGGAAGAAATGTTAATTCTGTAAAAAAACGATCCGAAAGATAAGTTGGATACTTCTTTATATAAATTGCTCTACATACCTTTGACTCATCTTCGTAATAATCCTGATAAAATTTAAGTTTGGAATTACATATATCATTTCTAAAATCTGCTCCCGTTTTCTTCCTATCTCTAATACAAAAATCAAATTCTTCTTCACGACCCAATCTATAATAATCATGAAGCACCTTAAGTCTCTCATCTCCTGTAAGTGGTATAAGCCTTGAACCAAGTTCTGAGAAACTTTTAAACATTGAATTTTCAATTGTTGTAAACTGTGCCTTTGCTTCCTCAAAATTTTTACGTTTGATAGTTATTGTGATGTATCTTTCTTGCTCTATTCCCTGTCGTCCTTCCATTATCTTTTCCTCTATAATGTTATTATAACTTTTACGCATTTTGTCAAAGCCATCATTTTCATATGAAAGCATTACATCTCTTTTAAGCGCTTCCATATCCTTATTTTTGTTATTGACTGTAATTTTGAATACACAATCAAGCGAATTCAAACATTTACAATATTTTTGAAAGAAACTCTCCTGCTCATCTTCTGATCTTGTTGTATAATTTACATCACTGAACTTATAAGATTTTGAATATTTACCAGGTGCTACTTCAAAAATTCCACATTCCGATATTTTTAAAATTTCAATTGTCTGCTGAACTGATTTAGGTGTTTTATATAATGGTTCTGATGCTTTTTTTAGTAATGTAAAGTTGTCTTTAAATATTCCCATTGTTTCCATCCTTTCTCTTATGATTTTGACTATTGTTTATGTAGCCTTTATTTTCCTTGTTATTAGCCTTTTTTATTTTTGACTTTTTATTTTTCTTGTTCTCTAATTTCTGTCTGTTCATATTCTCTAAATGTATTTCCTTTATCAAGCTTTCACCTTCTTCTGATATATAGATTAATTGTGGGTTTTTAAATAAACATCTAATTTTTCTCTTCATCATTTCTGTAAAACTCATCCCCTGATATTCGTAAAATCCATTAAGTGCTATTGGTGCCACAATTGGAATCGCAATATACACTGATACTGTAAGCCCTACATATTTAAACGTTGAAAGAACAATTCCTGCGCCCAATGTAAGAGCTATTATCGAGCATATGAGTTGCTTTGCAGTAAGCCCCATAATGACAGATTCCTGATATTTTTCTATATCCTTATTTATTGAAATATTCATCCTTATCTCCTCTCTTTATAATCCAAGCATTTTTGTTGTTAAATCCTGTGCTCCCTTAACTGAACCTACAGTCATTGCAACTCCAAATGTCAATTCACACATATACATAAGTGCTTTAGTCCACTCTGCATAATCACTTGTAAAACTTGGCAAACCGGCACTTAAAAATGCATTGCAAACAATAATTGCTAACGCCATCGTGACTGCTTCGAGTAATACTGCAAGAAAATGCTTTGCATACGTTACTGCCGTATGACTCACCATTCTATTTCCGCTAGTTGTTGAAAATGCAATTGCCCCAAATGGTACTATTACTAAGATTTTCAAGAATCTAAAATATACGGTGTAAATTAACATGAATCCACAAAATATAATTACTAATGCTATAATCACTGCTAATATCATCATTAACAAGCTTTCTCCAAATCCAAGTCCTTTAATTATCTCCTGTTGCTCATTTGGAATCTTTAATTTTGGTGAACCACTATTCGTTATTAATCCAACCAATGCTCCTATTGATTCAAAAAATGCTTTCATAATTGTTACATTATTTGCTACTAACCACTCTGAAATACTAAGTCGCATAAACATTCGTAACACTGTCTCGAATCTTATCTCTTCTTTTACATCTATACTTTCAGAGCAAAAACCTATTACAAAAAACAGAACCACTAATGATGAACCAACTGCCACAAATATTGGTTCTATATTACTAATTACCTGCCAAGGTCCTCCATCTTTGAATTCTGTTGGGGATTGCCCCAACAGTTCAAAGACTAGTGACACTTTATCATTCCAAAATGCTACAACTGTTTTAAGAAGATCTAGGATTACTCCGCCTAAGCTGAATATATCCATTTATTTTGCCTCCTTTCTTTGTAACTCTCCTCTAAAATCCTAATATTCCAAGTACAGATGAAATACCTGCCATCATAACTCCACCTACAATACCTTTTAACGCAGAATTCATTGTTGCCGAATCATTATGCTGATATGCCTGTGCAAATTCCATTACATTCTTTGCCAAAATAATTACACCAACTGCACCGATTACCGCCAAAAGTAAGGTCTTAAGGTTGTCTAACGGTTTCGTTACTGAGCTTGTATCTGTAGCTGCCATTACTGTACTCATCTGCATACAAGTCATTACAATACTTGCATATAATACTGTTGCTATTTTCCTAATGTTTTTCTTAATCTTTGTCATTTTATTCTCCTAACTACTGCTTTTGCAGATTTTATTTATTATGAAATGCCTCTCTATTCTTAGCCATTTCTGTTGCTGGTATCTCTGGATGCATATATTCAAGAATCGTAGCTAAATCTACCTTTTCTTCAATAGATTTCAAAATTTCATTGGTTTGTTCCTCCGAGAATTCCATTACACACATACGCGTTGTAAATTCATCTCTTAACTCTTCATCCGAAGGTGGGCTTCCTTTTTGAAACTCTGATAAATTGCTCTCAAATTCACTTTCAGGCAATGATACTATCTCCTCTGGGGTAACATCCATTACATTCACTTTTTCTCCTGAACTTGTCATTTCGTTTAGTTCTTTTTCACTCAAAATTTTCAATCCATCGTACACCTTGTTACTGTTTTTTATATTATGTTTGTATGGTTTAGCTCCACCATCCTCCGTCTGACTAAAATTCTTATGGTCAAAGGGCCAATACTTTTCATCCAATATTGGATTAAATCCTTTTATAAAAATAAGACAATTTTTGTTATCCATATTTCTTACTTCATCAGGATTCATAAGGGATCTGCCAAGCACATCATAGTTTCTTGATGCCGAACCATGTACACCTCTTGTTTCACCTGTTGACCTTTTATCTATAGTGCTTTTACCAAGTAACTCAGATATATATTCATGTGTAGACTTTTCATTTCCTCCAAGATATACAAGGGTGTCACAGTTACCTGTAATTGTTTCCCAAGTTTCCTTAAATAAAGCTTTTATCTGTGCCAAATTCTGAATGATAATTACTGCACTAATCTTCCTACTTCGCATAGTTGAAAGTAATGAGCAAAAATCATCTGGAAGTGCAACGTTGGCAAATTCGTCTAACATAAGAGTTACATCTAATGGAAGTTTTCCGCCATAATTGAAATCTGCTTGAAAATACAATTCCTGAAATAACTGTGTGTACAACATTCCTACTATAAAGTTATAGGATTTATCTGAATCAGGAATTACACAAAACAATGCTGTTCTTTTCTTGCGATTTCCTTTAGTTCCTATTCCTAACTCTGCAAGATTAATGTCATCCTTCGACAAAACTCTCAATATCTGCGGGTTTTCTAAAAGTGCCAATCTTGAATTTGCAGAAATAATAATAGACCTAACTGTATCTCCTGCGCCTCTGACAACTTTCATATACTGTCTATATGCCGGATGATTTTCTCCTAATGTACTTGTTTCTGCTAACCTCTTCATTCGAATAGTTAATTTTGAATCTTTCTTGTCGTTAACCTCTGCTTCCGATAACAGTTTCAATACTGATTGAAAGTTCTTTTGGTTCACTGGTAACTCAAGCCATACATAATAAAACAACGCCTGTAAAAGCATTCCCTCCGCATGAGTCCAAAATGGATCCGTTGGAGCTGCTTCCTTTGGCGTTGTATTACTAATAATATTTGTGACTAACTTAATCACATCATTTTCTGTTCTTATATACCTGAATGGATTATAACAATCCGATTTAGCCATATCTATAAGATTCAAAACCTTTACATTGTAACCATTATTTTTTAGCATTCTACCGGTAGCTCTAAGCAACTCTCCTTTAGGATCTGTAGCTATAAAAGAACCCTTTGGAATCATCTGCATAATGTTGGGTTTTACCATATAAAAAGTTTTGCCTGCACCTGAGCCACCTATTACAAGCATATTATTGTTTATTCCTGTAATTTTTGTGTCTGTACTCATTCTTACATTTTTGCTAAGTATTCTATTCTTTGAGTCGTCTTTATCTCTGAGTCTCTTATTTACAATATTTATGTCCGCAAACCTTGCAGTTCCATATTCCTTTCCAACCATTAAATTTCGTTGGCTAGTTAAATATACAAGTATTATTAACACATAAATTATTGTTCCTATTGTCACTGCTTTTAAGGTATATTGCGACAAATAATTTCTAAAGGGAAACTTCAATGCCTCACTTGCTTCATTCATTATGGTTATAATATCTGATTTTGGTTTCCATACACCTCCAAGAATGTACGAAAAATATAACGTAAATATTTCCCCTAATATAATGAATATGAACAAGATCTTATTATCTCGTTTTTGCACGTGATGACTTTGCCCTTTCATTATTTATCTGTTTACTTTTATTTTTTTTATTGTTCTTTTGCTTTTCCCTCTTTCTATTTGCCTGCTCTCTCACTTTTTCATTCACCTTGTCATAATGACTTTCCCTCAATTCTTCACCCTTGATTTTGGCTATTGGTTTCTTGTCTTTATCCAAAAGGTCATATTCCTTATCTTTTTCTAAAAATGTTAGAAATGTTTTTCCACCATTAATTGTAATAATGTCATCTTTCTCCACTTTCAAAAATCTGACATTTTCACCAAATGTTCCCGGAACTCTTGTAATAAATGCATCCTGACTTTCCGAAGATACAAGTTGTTTTGAAATAGTTATATCAACTTTATTCAAGTTATTTGTATTTTCACTAATTTTAATATTCTTACTAACTTCTTTAAGCTCTTCCATTCGCTCTGCATTTATTAACATTTGATTTTCCGGTAACACTCCCTTTTCTTTAAGATATTCCAATGTCTTCTTACAATTTTCATCTCCATTCTTAACATAATCGGATATATCTTCTAGTCTTCCTGCTCCCAGTTTTTCAATTAGTGCATTAATTCTTGGTGTTGCTTCAACTGGAAAAATATATTCTTTCATACCATCACTCTTATTGATATCTGGCATTTTTGAATATAATATTCCATATCGTTTTGCAAGTTTTTCAAATTCTTTTACATCTGATTCCTTAATTTGTAATACCTGCAAATTTCCGCTATTTTTTAACATTCTTCTTAAACTTGTTTTACCCTGAGTCTTTTCATTGTTTAAAAGACCAACAATTAGAATTGTCAGATTCTTCACTTCCCTAAGAGAAGCACCTGTAACATCCATTCCAAGTTTCACACCGTCATAACCAAATCTAAGCATTTGTATTGCTTCCATTATCTCATCAGCCATCTGCTTTCACCTCTCTTTTGTTGACACTAATTGCAATGTCAATTATTACTGACATCCTACTTGCATCCTTTTTACAGTTAATAATAGAATCTAGTTGTTTATCTGACAGACCGCTTTTAATTGCTCTATTCACTTGCTTTAGTTGTGCAACTGTCAACTCTCCACTAGATAGTTTTTTAACCAAACTGTCATTATATTTTTTTGACAAAAATAATTTTTTTATAAGATTTAGTGGTTTTCCTCTCGGTCTATTATTCTCAATCTTAACTTTGCCTAATTTACTTCTGTCATACTTTGCATTTCTATAGGCACATTCAAAATCATGCTCCATTATATTGTCCTTTCCAAAGTAACTGGCATCATGTCACTTACTTTTTCTTTATATTTTGTTTATCCTTTTCCTTTTCTTTATTTTGTTCTGTTACTTCTCTTTCTTTTTCACGCATTGCCTGCTCTTTTCTATAAGCAATATCCTTAAGCAATCCATAGGATGTTCTAATTTCTTTTTTCATTTGCTTTATACTTTTGCATCCTTCTTCTATTAAAGAGTTATAGTGTTTCTCTAATTTTTCTGCCTCTTTAAACGTCATATTTGCTTCCTGTAGAACTTGCTTTGCTGTTTCAACTTTTTCATTTTGTTTCCAAAACGTTTTATCCCCCAACTTATAAAATGATGCTGCTTTTTTTTCTTCCCTGATTATCCTTACAGCATGGTATATGTTTTGATACTTTTCATTTTCTGTATTCAAAATCTTAATTGCTGTATTGGTTGTTTTTATTTTCGCTTTTATCTGCTCCTGAATCTTAATAATCTCATCTTCGGTTTCAATATCGTAGCGTGCCAAAAATAAATATTGTCGTTTTAGAGTATCCAGTTTTTTTATATCTTGCCGATATTTGTAATTATTAGAATATGAACGTTTCTTGATTTTTCCCAGTTTGTAAAGAAGTGCAAAGTACTGCTTCTGTAATCCTGTTAGTTTTCTTTTTTTAATTTTTCCTTTTGAATACTTAATCTTCGGTGCACGAATAATTCCTGGCATTCTATGTTGTGTAATAGTCTCTTTAACTATTCTCTGTCTAATTTTTTCTTCTGAATATTCGTCACCTAACGTTTTAAGCCTTCTAAATCTTTGCATCCCTCTTGGCTTTACAGATATATACTTGCCCCTCTTTACTTGATAATCTTTTTCTTCTAATAACTGTATGAACATATCAAAATCTGTTGCTGTAATAATACATGCATCTACATCCTTTTTTATTTGTTCATTCCATACAAAGGGTCCATTTTTATATTCATCCCACTCTTTATCCTTAGAAGTAAGTGACATGATGTCACTTTCTTTTTTCTTTGAAATATCTAACGTGTTTAACCCGTACTTTGCGCATATTTCGTTTACCAATGGTTGAATGTATCTTTCCCAATCTCCTTTTTCATATCTATACTTATAGCCATCAGAAAACCTAACACTGTTCCAAATAATGTGACAATGAATATGTTCTGTATCATTATGCACTGAATACACTGCTTCATAATTTTCTGCCAAATATTTTTCACAAAATTCTTTGGCAATCTCAAACGCTGTGTCTGGGGTTGTCTCATCTTTTTCAAAAGAAATGATTAAATGATATGCTTGTCTCTTATCCGTTTTTCCATACATTTGTTTAGTTGAAATCATAGATGAATATGCATTTTCTACCGTACAATTAATTGCTCCGGTATAAAATCTGTTTTCCGTCTTTTCAGGTCTTATAATATATTCCAATCCCTGTTTCAAATGCAAATGTACAGACTTTTTGTATGGATTCATATGAAGAATTTTACTTATTGCCACTTTGAGTTATCAATAAATCGACTTTCTCATTAATTATTCTCATATATTCCATCAATCGGCTCTTATCAAAATCCGAATATAATCCACTATTGTTATTTCTAACAATCTGGTTAATGTTATGACCTATATAGTTTATTTCAGATGCTAATTTACTAATTCTTCTACGAAGTTCAACATCATAATTTGGATTATTACCTAACATCTTTACCACATATGTAGAAAAAATCATGTTTTGATCCTTAGCTGCTTTCATAATATTTTTATATTCAGATTGAGTAAATCTTACTGTTTTAATGACACTTTTGTTTTTATTTTTCAATAGACTCAACTCCTTCCTTGTATTCCAGATAGTATGTTGGTTCATTTGCAAGATACGCATTTGTAATACAAAATGCATTCTTGTTAGGGAGTATCCCTAAAACCCCTTTATCTATCTGGATGACCTATTATCTCTTTCTGCTACTTTTACATTATCGCTACTTTTAAAATTTAGGAATTCAAGCTTGTCTGCATATTTAATATCGGATTTAAAATTTACAGCATCCTGTAGTCTCATACTAAAATAGTCCTTATTTTTTGGACCAACTATAATATGATCTACCAATGGAATTCCCACCAATTCACAAATATCTATTAGTCTTGATGTCATTTTTATATCCTCACGCGATGGCATTAAATTTGATGATGGATGATTATGCATTACCATCATATGCGCTGCATTTGAAAGAATCGCAGATTTAAGAACATCTCTCGGAACAGCCACTGTCTGGTCGACTGCCCCAATACTAACGATGCTAAAATTAATGGGTTGAAGTTTTGCGTTAAGATTAATAACACTAAGAACTTCTCTATCCATTCCCTTTATATAATCTGCAACTATCTCAACTGCCTTTTCAGGTGTAGATAAGCTACTTTCTGACACTAGCGGAACATCATTAACTAATCGTATTGATACCTTATTTAGCGTCTTCTGATTCAACCTGTCTCACCTCAATTTCAACATATAATTCTTCATTTTCTTCAAGACCTCCAAGTAACTCAGCAATTTTCTCTACTAACTCTTCTGCCTTGTTTACATCAATTACTTTTTTCATATGCTTACCTTGCCTTTCTAGCTTCATGAGTTGGATTATTCTCAGATGCAATATCCGAAAGACTTTTATTTGCTGTATCAGTAGCAAGTCTAAGCGTCTTTGCATTTTTATCATACTGATAAACCTGATTTGATAATCTCTCATCAAGACTTACCTGATCCATATTAATTTCATAAACCATCTCAGCAAGTTCATTTGGATCTCCAAACTTGTCACTTATGGCTATACATTCATGTACAGAAGAAGGTAAAATGTAAAGGTTTGAATCTAGCTTTTCTGCTAATTTTTCAAGATTTTCTTCATATAACATGGATGCAGCTCCAAAGATATTTGCCGTATTGGAAATAACATACATTGATCTATCGTCTTGCATATCCATCACCACATTTTTAAACTCTGTTTCCATCTCTGTCTCTAATGCATCTTTTCCAAACATAATCTCACAAATCACTTCATTCATATTTCTAACGGTTGGTGGGAAAAGTTCTTTTGTATTTTCCTTAGCTAAATCATATAAATCCTGTTCGCTCTTACCCATCTGTTCTGCGAACTGATTGTTTATAATGTTTGTGTAAAGACCATCTTTTGTGCCACCGACATTCCATCTGTAAACGATTGCCAAATCTTCAAATTCTCTGTGTGGAACATTTTCCAATAATTCTTTATTCTGTTCAGCGTTAACAAGTGTAAAAAAAACATTCTTGTCAACTGCTCCAAAATCTAAACCTGACTTAATTGGTGAATCATCGATTGCTCTAACTGCCTCTTTAATTGTGTCTCTTAAATTTTCCATTACTCCATCAAAATCACCAGTTTTCTCATATGCCTTAAATAAGTCTGGTACTGAAATTGATGGTGATGCATTTTCATGTCCCGGAATACCTACAAGAGTTACCTGATCAATAACTCTGTTAACCTTCATTGCTTCTCTAATAACAACATCTGTATTCTTGTACTCTTCTCCAAGGTAATCCTTCAATTCATTTTGAACTTTGTCTTTAAATTCTTCGTAGTTCATTTTTTGTCCTCCTAATCCTAAAATCTTAAACAAAAAATAAAACGCCAAGTAAAACTTAACTACTTAGCTAAGTCTATTCTTGGCGTTAATTTTCTTTGTTCTATTCAATTGTTATCGTCAGCCCCGGGTTACCTGACACCTATATAGTATCATGGATTAGACTAAACTCCTAAAACTGATGCTGATAAAATTTACAGTATGAGTTTAACAATAAAAATACTTAACATATAATGTCTATTGGTGCAATTATTGGTATTTTATAGAACACTCCAAATATTTCTCAAATTGCGAAATTGATTACTTTTATTTTTTATGTTCAAAACGCAATAACTATATTAAAAGCCAACTTGATTCACTCCATATTCAGCTTGTTCATAACTAAAACCTTCATATTGCAATTGGTGAAGTAGGCTATTTCTTCCCATATCTGGTGATGAATTCAAATAAGATTTAGCTTTTTTTGTAGCTTGTTCTTTCCAATCAGCCTGACAGTTATCTACTCCATATTGCGCTTCATCTTCTGTAAATCCCTCATATTCAAGTTGATGTTGCAAACCACTATATGAAAATGCAGAGCTATTCAAATATGATTTAGCCTTTTTCAAAGCTTGTTCTTTCCAATTAGCACCACAATTATCTGCCCCATAAGTTGCCTCATCCGTAGAAAACCCTTCATATTCTAATTGATGTATTAACCCTGTGTATGAAAATGCAGAACTATTAAGATATGATTCCGCTTTTGCTTTCGCACCAGCATTACCTGTCTTTGGTATGTACTCGTAATTTGAAACGTATGATTTTGCTAAAGAATGATACTCACAATATTTTCTATTATCTTTTCTCTTCTCTGAGCAACCATCATAAGTACATCTAGTAGAAGAATAATATATACAAAATATAAAAATACAAATTACAGCCATACCAATAATCGCTTTAACATTGATTTTTGTTTTTTGTGTGACAGTGTTTAAACCAACATCTTTTTGTTGTTCTGATTCGTAATGTGCTTTTATATTATATCCACACCCTGGACAAGACTTAGCTGTACTTGATACATTTTCTCTTCCACACTTAGGACACTTTATTAATGCCATCCTCTTTCTCCTTTTTTATAAACTTATAACCTACGACTCCACAAGCAATACCACCTAAGCATAAAATTATAGATTGTATGCGATATTCCCATATTTTCTTGTTATCATCCTTTGCCATATCTTCATAACTTGATGCAATATATCTGTATGTACCACTAAACAAAGATCCAGAAGTGTTAGCATCTGCATTATTTTTTGCATATCCTTCCATACACTCTTTGTAATGTTGTTTATAAAATGAATATGTATCATTGTTTATTCTTGTAAAAGAACCTATCAGCATAACGCATGCCACTATGCAAAGAGCAATACCAATATACTTTTTATTCTTATAAATTGGTAAAATTTCCGTTGTATTTCTTTTATCCTCTACTGTCTCTGTCTCAATTTCAGATTGAATTATTTCATATCCGCAGCTTGGACATACTGTCATAGAATCGACTACTTCGTTTCCACATTCTGGACATTTAATTATAGCCATATCTCGTACCTCCCTTTTTTTCATAATTCCGAAACTATCTATAATTATTTTATCCCTTTTAACAAATATATTCAATTCAAACAATACCAAAATAACTTATTTCATATACTAATGACATGTAATATATTACACTTCATAATCGTGTCCGTAACATAGACTCTATTTGCTTAATCTCTCAATAACCACAATTCTCCAATCATCCCCTTTCCCATTATCACAAGTAGACAACATCAGCATCTGCTCCCCATACTTTGGCTTATTTTCCTGTCTCCACAAACTATGCTCTTCCACCTTGTCAATGAACGCATCATACTCCTTCTCATCCTTTGCCATTACAAATTTCCAGTATTCAAACTCATGTATGTTAACACTCATCACTGCAAACACTTCATACTCCATCTTTTTATCCGTTGTAAAATATATCTTCTTGTGCTTATTAAAAAATTCCTTATCCTTATACTGTTCCAGCGCTCCAAACATTTTTCCCCCGTTTATGTTATGACCGTAAATAATCAGGTTGTCTGATTTTTTCACATCACAGTATGCACTTAAATATGGTGTTCCATAAAAACTGTAATTCCTGTTAAAATCATGATTTAAATAAAAATCCGGTTTGTCCTTTGTCTGCATCACAGGATAACTTATGGTCGTTCTCGGTATTTCCACATAACCTATGCAGTCCTTGTTTTTCTTTACAAGATCATTTACATCAGACTGCTTTTCTGTCACGCTCTCTTGTATCTTCTTAAAATCATTCTCATACTTTTTCTCTGCTCTTTTTTCCTTTAAAAAAGGGACAGCTGCAATCACAGCCATCCCCGCTAAAAGAAGTACCAGAGATATTTTAATTCTCCTCTTCATCGTCCTTCTCCTGTTTAAAATTGTATTTTGACTTATCCTTTGCTCTTACGCATGCGAAACATCCAAGTGCAAGTAATAATGAAATAAGTGTAACTGCCATTCCTGCTGTCTTTCCATTAATGCCTGTCTGTGGCGTATCAGGTACCACAGGAATTCTTTCATCTGTAACTGTAAGTTTCTGAACCTTTCCTGTGTCCTTAATTCTTATTTTCTTATCCTTTGCAACCTTGTAATGCTCTGGTGCATCCACTTCCTTAAATGTGTAGGTTTCTCCTGCCTTAAATATGCCTTCGATAAATTCAGCTTTCTTTCCGGTTGTAAACTCATATACCTTTTTGCCCTTGCTGTCATATACCTTGTACTTTGCACCACCAAGCTGTTTCTTTGTGTCTGATGCAATCTTATTGAATTCAACCTTGATTGTGTCATCCACCATGTTTACTTTCTGGACTTTTCCATCATTAGCCACCGTGAATTCAATACTTGTTGCTGTTGCGTATCCGTCTCTTGCTTTCGTTTCTGTTAAAACATAAGTTTTTCCCACGGCATACTTTCCTTCAATCACATGACTTTGTCTTGATGAAACCCATTCATCCATTACCTTTCCTGTGTCCTTAGCAGTTACCTGCATGTGACATCCCGGAAGTTCCTTTTCGTTGGTAATGTCTGTCTTTGAGAATTCAATCTTTGTTGTGTCATCATACATTATCACCTGATTGTCAACATTCTCAGTGAAACTGTCTCCATTTTTAACAATTACCCTTGTCTTTGCATTTTCATCATCACTTTCCACGAGTTTAAAGACAATGTCATTTGCCGTTACAAAACCATCTGCCGGCTTTGTTTCTGTTAATGTGTATTCCCTGTCATGGAGTAATCCATATATCTTAACTGCATAACCGTCGCCTTTTTCGACATGAACGTTATCGTATCCCATCTCATCAATCTTTTCATTTAACTTAACTGATGAAATGTCACCTGTAATCCAGCTTACAATTTCGTTACCATTTTCATCACTGATTTTCAAATGACAGTCCTTAATCTCAACTGATGATGCAATCATCATTTTGCTGATTACTGTTTCAGTCTGGTCTTCCTTAACCACTGCCTTTGCTGATACAACTGCAGTTTCCTGATCCTTGTATTCAAGATGTACCTGATGTTTTTCCCTGTTAAAGTAATAACTGTCACCAACACTTTCTTCAAGGAAATAGTAATCTCCTGAATTTAAGTTGCCTTCCATCTTTCCATAACCTTCATCCATTACAGGCACATCAAATGGGATTTTCGCCTTTCCTTCCTTGTCAGTTGTAACTGTTGCAATCTTTTCACCTGCAGCTACAATCACATTTCCATTCTTATCGTAAATATTGTCCTTTGAATAAAATCCAAATCTTGCATTTCCAACAGGTACAGCTGTTTTTGAATCCTGCTTTTCAAGTGTAATGTCTGTCTTTACCATGTCATTGTGTATGTCAATCTTTCCATCCTTTGAGTTTTCCGAAATGTCAAACACATACTCATCATCCTTGTTATTCCATTTAAAACTTAAGTCCCAGGATGACTGTTCCTGCAGAACATAACCATACTTTGTCTTTACTTCCTTTAAAGTGTATTCTCCAAGTGGAACATTAAGTGTCATTGTTCCGTCATCGTTTAACACGTAACCACAGATACCATTACAATCATTTGTAAACTCTGCCTTTTCACCTGTTGTAATTTTTGCAACAACCGAATCCTTCTTAAACAATACTGTTCCCTGATTATCCTGTGACATAATGTCTTCTCTTGCAGTAAGTTCAAACACAACGCCGTTTAGCAATGTGTCCTTGTAGTCAAATGGATTTACAGCAATGTCATTTGACTTATTGTTATCATTTCCGGTTGTTTCACCCTCACTACCATTTTTATTTTCTAAGCCTGCATTTGCTTTGCCATCCGCATTTTTATCTGCAGAATCACCTTCATCATCCTTCTTGCATAATTCAGGACCAATTTTATTTATTGTAAACTTTCCATAAGTCACATCATTATAGTACTCACACTCTGCGTACAGATATTCCTTACCAAGCTTGTCCACCATTGTCTTGTATGAGTTACTGTTAATCTCAACCATTACCGGCTGTCTGTTCACCCTGTATCCTTCCGGACCTTCAATTTCATAAACCTTGTATGTACCGGCTTTTAACTTTTCGTAAGTAATGATTTCTCCTGTTTCATCTGTTACAAATCTGTCCACAACCTCAATTGCATTTCCATTGCTGTATGTCTGTGTAACAAGAGTTTCACTGCCATCTTCATTTACCTTATAAATCTGGTATGTGGTTCCCGCCTTTAAAACAGTCTGATGTGTCTTTGAATCCTTCTTTACAATCTTTAAATATGCATTGAATTCAGGATTGTTTAAAAGATACTTGTATGTCTTTCCATTTTCCTTTACATTCACATAGAAGTCAGGACATTTTTCAGTATTTGCTGCTCCAACCGTCTGATGAACCACGTATGTTCCGTATGGCATTTTCTTTGACTTTGCATAACCTGTTAAGTCCGTTGTAAGAATGTCTCTTTCTGTAGCCTTTGCCTTTTCATATGAGCCTGCACTCGCAAGATAAATCTGAAACTGTGCATTGTTTTCAGGTGAAACAATTCCCGGCTTTCCGTTGCCCATTCCCTTGATAATTGCCACGTCGCCTTTTACCACGTCCTCATCAGCCTGTGTTTCTGCAGAATTATATTCATTTGTAAACTGCTGACCGTCTTTTGTGATTGTGTATACCTTCTCGTTTTTAAGATAACCATCAGGTGGTGTGATTTCTTTTAAGTACATGTTTACACCACATCTGTAATAATCTGTTTCAAATGTACCCTTGGCATTTGTCCTGTATGACTTTACAAGTTTTGTACATGCTGCATCTGAATATACGCCATACACTGCACCTTCCAATGTTGCATCTCCCTGTGCCGTACTACCTGTTTCAGAATCCTTTTTCCACACAGTCATTTTTACTTTCTTGTATTTGTCCTTAAGAACAGGCTTGTATGCAAGCCTGTAATTACTATATGACTCTTCTGCAGTCTCAGGCCACTTTCCATCACTGTTCTTCTTCCATGAATCAGCCTTTGTGAGTGTTACTGTAACCTTGTTTGATGACTGACTGGTAATCTTGTTTGAACCAGAGTCAACAACAAATGATGTAAGAATGTTGTTGTTACCTGATGAAATTTCTTCAATTACATAATTGTTTGAGATATCATCCATCTGGCCATTGATGTCCTCTTTTGCTAATTTTTCTGCTCCACTTTTTGACAAACTAGATGCATAATTATAACCCTTTTTATCAAGTTTGCTCTTCATATCTTTCTTTTCATCAGCAGTCATTTCTGCTAATTCCTTGTCATTTACATAGTAATACTTCTTTGAATTTAACTGATATGTAAATCTAAACACTATTTTGCCATTTGAATCAGTCATTACATCTTGACTAAATTTTGTAGCATCATCATCCACATCTTCTTTGACTGAATCTCCCCAGCCATTGTACTGATAAGAATATAACTGTTTGATATTCTTTGCTGTAAATCTAAAATTTACTCTTGCTAATGCTTTTCCATCTTCATCCTGTTTTTGTAAAGTTATTCTCTGGCGATAATAATCTGTTGTATTAAGATATTCGTAATCATAATCTTTCTTCTCACTATCTATCTCCATCAATGCTTGAACTTCATTATCATCTGTAGTTCCACTATATTTCCAAATAATAATATTACACTTTACAGTTCCTGAAATATTAAAAATATCCGAATATATTGTGTCATCTGAATAGTAACCTGTATTTTTCTTTACCTGACTAATTACATTTTTTAAATCTGACTCACTATAATAGCCTTCCTCAATACTCCATATAAGACACTGTGCATATACCCAAGCTTTATTACTCCCATCTTTTACTTGGTCATACCAATAACCAACTTTAGCCTTCAATGCATTCTTTTTATTACTGCTGTCACTTGAAATAGTACTGTTTGTTGCTACATAGGTATACCCTGTATGACATGCTTTGCCTAAATCCAAACAAAAAACATCTCTATTGCCTACACAAGTCTTAACCCATGTTCCACTTTCACTTTTAGAACCAATATTCACTGTTCCAAGTTTTCCTAAAGTTTCAATGGAAGCTTTTTGCTTTTCTCCATCTTTTGCTGCACTAACATTCATTAATGGCATAGCCGTAATCATTGTTACTACTGCTAGCATCCCTGCTATAATCCTTTTAATTGACTTTAACATTTTCTTTTTCCTCCTCTTAGAAAACAAATCGCCAAATAAAATCCACTCTCTTAAGTGAATTTATTTGGCGTTTATTTATAGTTATTAAATTTTTATCAGCCCCGGGAACTGATATTGATATCATAACATCAATAAAAAGAATCTCCTAAAACTGATACTGATAAATTTTACACTTTAAGTTTAAAAAAAGTAAATGACATCATGTCACTTACTTTTCTTCTTATAAACATATTCTTATTTATCATTTTTTATTATTTCATCCAAATTTTCTGCACCAAATATTGCTACCCAATAGGTTCGTCCTCCAATAACATAACAAGCTATTGCTCCGTCATTATATTCTTTCTTTTTAATATTTCTATAATGCCCTTCACTTTCTTTCCACCCTTCCATAACATCCTTGTAAGAACTAAGATTTTTTGCAATATTTTCACCTGCAGCTAATGGGGTATAATAAGAAAACCCATTTTTCTCATTAGTTTTTACACTAAGCTCTTTTAAGCCATATTTTTCTGTCAATATTTTATCTGATGTTTCCAAAAATCCCGAATGACTGTAATCTGTCGTTATTTCTTTTGCTCTTACCCTACATATTTCATAAAGTGTTTCCGACCATGTTAGTAATTCAACCCCTGCTTGCTTCCTATACTGATTCTGTAGTTCAAAAGCTTGCTCTGCAGCATATCTTTCATAATATTTTTTCTTTGTATGACCACCATTAGTTGTTTTTGTCATCAGTTCAGATGTTTTTATTTTTTTTATTTTAGACCACTTTCCGTATATTTTCTGATTATTGACTTTCTTATAAGCTCGCACTTTAAACTTAAATTTATCTTTTCCTAACAGGTTCGTAAATACAAAACTTGTCTTTTTCGTGTTTTTCACTTTCCTCCACTTTTTTGAAGCAACTCCATACGCATATATTTCATAGCCATTAGCATATTTAACCTTCTTCCAGCTAGCTTTTATTCCATACTTATATTTTACTTTTCCATATTTTATAGGTTTTGATTTTATTATTCCTTTATACGTTCTATTATCATTTTTTACCTTAACAGAACTAACCTTACCTATCCTATCTGTACTTGCATTTACAGGTGTACTACCTATTATTACAGCTGACATAATAACCGGAATTAAAATCTTGGCGTTTATTTTCATTTTCTACCGTACCTTTCTCCTATTTTTACCATTATCTAATTATACTGCACACTTTCAATTACTGAAAACACAAGCTTAAAAGTTGCTATTAACATAATCATAAATAGCTTAAGTCCAAAAATTGTTACTTCACCTAAAAGTTTTAATAAGATTCCAAATATGTTAAGTACACTAATTATTAATTCTTTTAACATTGTGGTTTCCCCCTCTCAAATACTATTAATTTTCTTCTGACTCATTTTTCTTTTTTTCTTCATTAACCTTAAATTCCATAAGTTTTAACAGATATGCTGGAATTCTTCTCTTTCCGCTCTCCCAATCTTGTAATGTTCTCCTAGGAATTTCAAAATAATCTCCAAATTGTTGCTGTGTCATTCCCATTCTCTTACGTAAAGCTTTTACTCTTTCACTAAGAGCCTTGTCATCTCTCTTTGTTTCTTCAATCATAATGTCTAAATCCTTAATATAATAATCCATTGTGACATCTCCTTTTCTTGGCACGCATTGCGTGTTTTTTCTTTTACTTTAGCACGCATCTCGCGCTTTTGCAAGAAAAAGAGAAATAAATTTTACTGTTACTTATTTTGCATACTGTGGGAAGTCATGATTGACTCTCGATTGATAGTAGCTATCTATTGTTGTTGGTGCATTATAAAGCGCTGCTAATAAATATTTTTTAATGTTCTTTACGTCTGTTGTGTTATGTCTCATACATTCTAGTACATATTCAATATGGCTTATATCTAGCTTTGATAATCTTCCCTTAACAACCTCTTTTGGAAATTTATTGCTAGATATTACTATGTAATCATTCTCACTAATAATGGTTTCAACTATTAGATTAACAATTCCATCAATCATAGACTTATCCTCATTGTGCCTTGCAATTAGCTCATCGTAATCAATTGAATGCTTTATAAAATTCATATAAGCATTAAACTCTGATACACCTGTTTTTTCTCTTATCACATCATTATTTTTAATTAAACCATTACCTACTTGACTTACATTTTCACAATTAGCCTTAATCGTAGGATAAGAAAAGATATTATTATATTCTGTATTAATATTTTTAGTATTATTAATATAATTATTATTTATATTATTCTTATTAGGGTCAATTTTCTTTACTTCTTGAGGTAAAACTTCTTTACCTTCTGACGTAAAAACATTTGACTTCTTGAAGTTAAAATCTTTAACTTCTTGAGGTAAAATTTCTTTACTTCTTGAAGTTAAAATATTTGACTTCTGTGTATTCATAGGCTTTTCAGCTACATTTTCCTTCGAAAAATTTTTACTATCATAATCCTTTTCTCCATTTCTATTAGGTCTGTTATTGTCTAACATAAAACTCTTAACATATATTATATTTGACTTACTTAATCCCTGTCTCTTCTTTTCAACAAGCCCAAACTTTACAAGTTCATTCATGTACTTAATTGCTGTTGGCTTACTCATATTTAAATCTTCCATTATTTCAGCAATCGGATACATTATATAAACTCTATTCTCTTCATCTAACCAACCATTCTTCATAGAAAGATTCATTCTATCAAGTAAAAGTCCATATAGCATCTTAGCGTCCACTGAAAGTTCAGCGAACGCCTCGTCATGCACTAATAACTTTGGCACTTTTATAAAATTGTATTGGTCAGCTTGTGTTCCGTAATAATATTCAAATGCCATATTAATTTTTGTCCTTTCTCCATTTATCTAGCAATGAATAAATTACATTTTCCATTTCCTTTTTACTGTATCCCCGTGGAAAGTACTCTTGTAATTTATTCTGTTTCAAAGTTACGTTTATCGCCTTCTTTACCGTCTCTTGTTCTGCTGACATAAGGTCATCTATATCCTGAACAGTAATTGTTTCGGGATTTCTTTTTATAAATGAAATGTCATCCTTTGTTGGTTGTTTTCCGTTTACAATATTTTCATACACTGCCCTTTGTAAATCCTCAGCAAAATAAGATATATCTATTGCCATTACCATTGTTAATTTCTTTTCATCAACTAAAGCAAGCAATTCTGGAATAAGTTTAGTAAGCCTAATATATCTAAAAACTTGCCTTGAACCTATTCCTTCATTTTCTGCAATTTTATCAACTGATTGTTCTTCACCTGACCTTCCTGATCCTCTATGACTCATTGCATCCATTTTCATTTTATATGCAAATGCTTTTTCACTTGGAAGTATCTCTTCTCTTTGAATATTTGAATCCACCATTAAAATAATTGCTTCATCATCATCTAGTTCCTTTACAATCGCAGGTATTGTATGTATACCGGCTATCTCGCAAGCTCTTTTTCTCCTATGACCAGATATGATTTCATATTTGTCTCTGTCCGTTTTCCTGACCAAAATCGGAGACAGAACTCCATTTTCTTTAATTGACTCAACTAAGTTTTCCATTTTTTCATCTTCCACTACTTTAAATGGATGATTTTTAAATGTTATAAGTTTTGATAACTCTATGTCTGTAGTACCATCACTTGGTACACCTAAAAGTTCATCATAACTTGTAAGTTTAATTTTCTCTCTTGTTGCCATGTTCTAACACCTCCTCTGTTAAGTTTTCATACGCAATTGCTACTTTACTCTTTTTGTTGTATTCATAAATACTTGTGCCCTGAATCGTTTGCTCTGCAGCTCTAACAGATGTTGGTATTACTGTACTGAATATATTTACACTATTTGAATATGTATTAAAGATTGCTGTAGCAATATCCTTTGCATAATTAGTTCTATAATCAACCATCGTTAATATTATTCCTTCTATCTCTAGTTCAGGATTAAGTTGTCTTTTAACTCTTGATATTGTCTTTATTAACTGCTGTAACCCTTTAACCGGTAAATATGATACTTGTACAGGAATAAGCACTGTATCTGCACAGGCAAGAGCATTAATTGTTATCATTCCAAGACTAGGCATACAATCTATTAAAATGTAATCATATTCGCTTTTAACTTCCTTAATAAATTCTCTAAGGACTAATTCCCTACTCATTACATTCACCAGAGATACTTCCAGTCCAGATAATTCAATATTTGATGGTATAAAATCTACACCTTCCTTATGTCTAATAATTCCTTTACTTTCTGGCAATTCATCTTCATTAACTACGTCTAACATTATATTCGATATTGTATAATTCAATTGGTCAGGTTCATGTATTCCTAAACTAATTGTTAAACTACCTTGTGGATCTGCGTCTATGAGCAAAACCTTATTTCCCCTTTTTACAAGTCCAACTCCTATATTTACAGTTGTAGTTGTCTTTCCTACGCCACCTTTTTGATTTGCCACTGCTATAACTTTACACATTTGCCCATTCTCCTCTCTTTCTATAAGTTTCTAGTCTCTTTTTTTCTGTAATATTTTGATTTTCTTCAATTTTCAATAAAATCTCTGCGATAATTTTCATTAACTCAAACAGTTCCTGATGTTCGTCATTAATCTCACTTATTCTTTTAAGTTCCTCATTAATGTATGCAAGTTGTTTCTTTAATCCATTAAATGTTCTAATTCCCCCCTCTACAACAATATCTCTGTTTGTAAGTTTGCTAATAATGTAATCTTGTTTATTCATTCCTGAAATACTAACCAATCTGTTAATCATATCTGCCTCCTCTTCCGATGCCCTTACTGCAACTACTTTGTTTCTCCATCTGCCTTTTGTGTCTAAATTTTTCTCTGACATTATTCTAATTCTCCTTCTAATTCATCTAACTTTCCTGCAATTTCAATCTGTTTACTTGGGAAAAGATGTGCATAACGATATGTTACTCTTATACTTTCGTGTCCCATTCGTTCAGCAATTGCAAGAGCTGAAAATCCAAGTTCAATAAGCAAAGAAACATGCGAATGCCTAAGGTCATGTACTCTTATCTTCTTTACGCCTGCCAATTTAGAACCTCTAGCAATTTCATGTTCATAGAAACTTTTTGTATTATCGAAAAGCCTATCGTTAGGTCCAATGTAATAATGCATATTAATAAAATCTTCAATTTCTTCACATAGAAAAGACGGCATAACTATATTTCTATTACTTTTTGGTGTTTTAGGATCTGTTATTAAATCTTTTCCTTTAATTCTCTGATAACTCTTTGTAATAAAAACCATACCCTTTTCAAAATCAAAATCTGATGGTGTTAATGCCAATAACTCACCCAGCCTTAATCCACACCAATAAAGTAATTGAAACCCATAATATGATTTTGGTTTGTCCATTACAGCTCTGCTAAATAGCTTGTATTCTTCTTGCGTCCAAAAAAGCATTTCACAATTTTCTTTTGTTCCCATGCCACCTGCTAGCCTTGCAGGATTATTTTTTAATCCATAAAATCTAACTGCATGATTTAATATGCAACTTAGTTGTGTATGAATTGTTGAAAGATAGGATGATTTATGTTCGTTTCCATTTTTATCCATTTCTTGCATTATTACGTTTTGCCAATGCCTAATTGCTCTTGGTGTTATTTGCGCCAATGGAATATTACCTAAATGTGGTAGAATTTTGGTTTTTACAATATATTCTTTCGTATACCACGTGTTTTCTTTTATTCTGTGTCGTACATCCTTTTCATATAACTCAAAAAACTTTTCTAATGTCATATCTGTACTAAATTCTTCCTTGAGCCTATCTTCCCTTTCCCAAGCTTGTGCTTCTGCCCTTGTTCTAAAACCTCTATGGAATTTTCTTTTTCTATTTCCAAAAGAATCCACATATCTATAAGATACATACCAATTGCCTCGGCTTTTATCCTTATATACTCCCATAAATCCTCCTTAATCCTGATACACTAGTTTTTTGAAAAAATACTTCGTATTTACTTTTCCCTGAACCACCATATATCCTTGCTGCTTTAACTCTTCGTTTAACATTCTTATGATTTCATATGCCTTACCATCTGACACTTCAAGAATTTTTGTTACATCTTTTACATCCATAAATAATTTATCTGTCATATTTCTAATCTCCTTTTTTTATAAACTGTTATTTTATTTTCATTGACCACAGTTTTAATATAAATGTATTTCTTCCTAAAGTCGTGGTAGCACCGCTACTACTTTACTTGCTTATAAAACGAAAAAAAGACTCCAATGTGACTAATTAATCACATTGGAGCCTTATTCTCCTATATTTGCCGAAATGGTATCATATTGGTATCACTTTGGTAATATTATATACAATTATGTGGTTCTAAGCCCTTTATTTAAAGGCTTTCTTAAAATTTGAATTCAAAAAAAAGTCTATTCAAACTCCATAGTTCCGGATCTGTTTCTCGTGTGAAATGCTGGTAAATTCAGCGTTTCTATTTTTTTATCTTCCCCGAAGCACCCTGTATTTCTTGTGCTTTTCGGAAAAATAGAATCATTCTAGAAGCATTCGTAGAACCAAGTGATTCTAACCGTGATTCTATGAACCATTTTTCAAGGCAAAAATCATAAGTTCATTTTCACCTTTTCCAAGCGGTTGACATTGTTCGTCTTAAAGTATTATAACATATACTTCACCAATAAACCACTAGAAAATAAATATTTTTTGCAAAATTCCATGTAACTGCAAAAGGAGTTGTAGCAGCCGCCACAGCCCCTTTTTCTATATTACTGTCTACTCAAAAGCTCATAAAAGTATCCGGTTAGCAAACCTTCCGAATTCACATCGTCCTCCTCTATCACTTCCTTTAATCCATAAACAACAGTGTTCATCTTAACTCGTTTGTTTTCCACAGTCCTGATAGGGTTCTTTCTGGAACGAATAGAAGTATCAACCGCAAATACCCCCCTGAAAATGTCGGTCTCAACAAATTCTTTTATCTCCATATCATTAAGTTCGTCATCCAACAACTTATGATCCTGCATGAAGATGAGTATCTCCATCTTTGTGATGTCAGCAAAATACTGATCCAGTTTGCTTCGCGTCTTTTCGTCTAATTCCGTATGAAATTGACCTATATCAATTCCTTCAGAATACCCTGCTGTGCCTCCGCTCTCCTCAATTTGTTCCACAGAAGCATGCCCTTTCTCTCTAAGGATCAATTCCACGATTGTATCTTCCGGAATCTCACCATTTAACGCCTCATAGATTAACTCTACGCTAACATCGTCCTCTTCAATTTGATATTTTCTCGCCAGGTCTTTTCGTGTACCACGGATTTTATGTAACATTTTCCCTTCAGCATTAGTAAGCCCAAGGTTATGTGCAATAGCATCTCCGATACAATACTTCGTGCGCATCTTTATAAATGATTTAATTGCAAACTGCTTATCCTTGTTCTCTTCCTTCATAAAATCTGGGCAATTGTACTTGTAGAAATCTTTACTGATTACATCAAATACACGAATAGAATAATCAACACCCGTGTTCTCATCTAAATCGTTTGCCACAATCTCACATTCGATATGTTGCATCATAATCGGAGCCAGCCATTCCATTACAATTCTCATGGCTTCACTAACCTCATCTTCTTTTCCTGCATCCTTCAGCTTTTTAATATAAGCTGCAGCCCTTGTGAAATAATCCTTGTTGTTCTCGTTCTCTGTGCGTACTAACTCTTCGTACATAATTTCTTACCTCCGTAAAATTTGTTTAGGGAGGTAAGAACCTCAGAAGACTATGCAGTTATCGCAAGAGAGTTCTGCAATTCCTTCCTCCACTCGCGTTTAATATGGGTAAAGAAATTGAGAACAAAAAAAGCTCCCCCTCCCGGTTACTACCAGGAAGGAAAGCTCATAAAAAAAGCACAAAAATAGGGCTATGTAAACTTTTCCAGGCTTCTTTCCTGGTATTGTTTACACGCCCCTCATGTCCGCTTCTCTAAGGAAGCCCTCACGCCCATACGTGCTTTTATATTCAGTTGTAACAGGCTATCTCAGCAATTACATATAGAACTTGCCGTTTTTAAGCCCTGCAAGAAACATCTCTTCAGTATAATTGTGAAGCGATATTGCTCTTGGATTCTTTTTATGGCAATGTGGACACGTCTTCGTAATACCCTGTAATACTTTTGTATCCTTATTACCTGTGGGTGTATAAGCTTCATATAAGCTCTTCCCGCATAATTTGCAATGAATTGGGATCTCTCGCATGAGTTTCACCTCCATGAAAATAATTGATTTATGGAGAGTAAAGGGAAATAAAACCTCTCAAGCTGTGTTGCAAATTACAACACTTTTACTATAGCCGTCAGATCCATATCGGCTAATGTAGTGGTCGTTTCCGCAATACCGACGCCCGTATCAACCACTGCACACGTCTTTGCTGATCACATACATAGAACACTTGTTCTATATATGTATTATAGTCTATTGGCAGCAAATCCGCAACAATTTTATCGAACATCTGTACGCCTCTCCATTATTGCATTGTTATATAAAAAAGCCGGAACATAGCAGCACAAAGCACCCAAAATGCTTTACACTGTTATGCCCCGGCTTAGTGGTAGCTTACAATCTGTAGCCCCTGCGCTCGTGTAGCATAAGCTTTAGCTTACCTTTTTTCTCGGTCTGACCCGAAAGGCTTTCATTTGGTCATAATCTATAAGTACAAATCTATGACAATTTCCGCACTGACAACTCTGCTTACCTGATGCCCCATACGAAAACGATACTATCTTCATACAATATGGGCACTCTACTTCGCCATCCTTATCAAGCGCATTTAAATCCACCATATAATCCGTCACATAAATCACCTCCCAATTTCATAGGTTCCGTATATAGACTGCTTTTGAGATAAGATCTTATCAAGAAAAGATTTCTTTCCTTTATCAAATCTCACACCAAGCTTGTCCATAAATGCTACAAAGTTAACTCTTCTGTCCTCACCCAATTCTTCAAATGGATAAGTCAACCATATTTCCCTGTTGTAATCATCACTGATTACTATCTGATATACTTCATCACCTGTAAGCCAATTTCTCGTATAACCACCTTTAACAGCCTCATCATTTGACATAAGCCTTATCTTTGTGGGTTTTTCCATGAAGTATTCTGATTCACATAACCAATCCAAATCCGGTTCGATAGATTTATACATAGCGTCTTTCTTCAGTCTTAGCGCCTGCAACAATACTAGCTTCCCATCGCGCCTGCACAAATTAACATGGCTATCGATATCCTGACGATGCAAGTCTCGTTTTGAGTCTTCCCCGGTAAATGTCCATTTACCGTTCTCGCGGTAATAGTGCAATACTCGATATTTCTGTATCTCAAGTTTAACCGGGTATTCATCTTTCTCAATAACACCAAGTTTTATAAGAACCTCTTCTGTTCCGCTGCATCCCTGCCCAGCATAGCCCGTAGTAAACCCATGAAACCAATATTGATTATCATCTGTAACAATGATCATGCGTGGAGCATCAAGCGAAACCAGCTTACCTTCCACCTCGTCTTCTTCAAGGTTAAAGAAACCTCTCAGAATTGCATCCCATTTATCAAAGAACACAAATACCTGCTGAACTTTCTCTGGCTTGATGTCTAAACTGTAGAAGGCTCGGAGAGCTTTATCAGTTGATGATCCGTATATTTCATGATAACCCATCGTTTTTCCAACACTAAACTTGTCAAAAAAAGCTATCATATTATTAAGTGCATCATACAATTCTCTGCATGGCACCTTAAGCCCTCTGAACATCAACTCCACGTCTGCGATACTTATCATGCCAGCAAAGCCCGCACGATTGAGGAATGTACTTACGAATTCATCACCTAAATACATTTCTTTTCTTCTCTTATTTATGTATCCAATACCGTCTCGAATGCTATCATACTCTGGATCGTCCTTCTTAATATACAGATCTTTTGCAGTCATCTCCCTGCAAAGCACAAACGCCTGAGACGCTATTTCATAATTTGGAATACTATTCGTAAAATGATAAACTGCCGCATTACCAAAATACTCTGATCCAGCATCTGCCCCGATACGAGTTCTTTCACTGTTGTCAATTGGGGTATATCCATATTCCCTCATTACAAAACGAATCATCCATCCGACGTTTCTACGGTTTTTTGCATTTTTACCCGGGCCCTCATGATTCAGCGGAAATCCTTCACAATCTGCAAATCTTTCCTCAAGTTCATGAACGATCCCTGCCAAAGCCGGCTTGCCATTATCCGTGGACATCATCATTTTCTGAACCGAATCAGGGCTTGCTATGAATTCAAAAACCTTTATAACATCCTCATTGATCTCAATGCTGGTGTTTTCTATAAATTTTTGCGTTATTTTCTGCATTACTACCCTTCTTTCCGAAATGTTGTTAACATTCTGATGCAAACTTTACACTAACAATATACACCCTGATTCAAATTATTGCAAGTACTATTTTAAAATGTTGTTAACATTTTGCTACATATTTCTGCAACTTCCAAGTTTTTCTACTGAAACATGTACATTTTCTGTGTGCAAAGTAATATGAAACTCTATATTCATCACGCACACACGGACATCTAAACCATCCTTGCCATATGCCACTTTTAAGTCTGCCGTCTTAGCTATCTCTCTTATCTGCATGTTCACTTTTTCTCACCTCCCGTCAAAACAAAAAAGGTATTAAAACAGTACTGCTTCATTTACAATACCTATTTTAATACCTTGAAAAATAATTCCTAAGAACGAAAAACGGGATGTCCTTATTTTATTGTCATTTGTTTTATCAGGTCTCTTACTTTTTTTATCCGCTGGTCTGTCCATTCCTTCTTTTTATATATAGAAAACAAATCATAATCCTTTAAGAATTCCGCCCAGTCATCAATGGTTGTTTCTTGTACAAACCAATCTTTCAGCAGCAGACCCGAACTTGCATCGGCACAGTAGTAATTTAGCATCAAAGCCTTAATGATAAGATACTGTCCAAGCGTGAAGTTATCAAAATCTTGCTCCAAAGTCATTTTTTCTTTATTACATATAATCTTCGGAACTAATGCCCCCCTTTGCTTTATGAATCTGCTGTGGGTATATATGTTACCGTTCGTATGCGGTATAATACTGTCGCCACAAATTGCACACACCTGACGCGAATCAATCTCGCCTAAAGAATCCTTTTCATCCAACAGTGCTATATCATAGAACGTACTCATCGGGTATTTCCATTCCAAAACCCAGAATGCAATCGTATTAAAAACAATATCTTCAGATGTTGCATCATCCTTTGGAATTAGATTATCTTCAATGAACTTCTCATATTCCGCATACATTTCTCGGAAGGTAGTATTGCTAACCTTTTTACTATTTTCAAGCCTATGCTCTACAAACGATTTTAATATCCTTATGTCCCTAAGCTGCGTAAGTTCAAAAAACTGCATGTCATTTATCTGATATCCGGATGTCTTTTCTTCTATGGTATCCATTGACATGCCTCTTAACAGATTTAGTGATTCTTCATCCATAGGCTCACCATTTTCAAGCCGCCTATCAGCTTCCCTGTCACGATACTTCTGAGCATACTTTTGTATTCTGCTATATGCGGCCTTATCGCTGTCCTCCGGCATGTTATTCTTCATAAGATGACTGCGTAGTGAACTCTTTTCCATTTTTACATCGTATGCATGCCTGATTAGCTCCATAACAATTTCATCGGAAAACTCCACGATAGACATTGCGCCATTATCAAGCATCTTTGCCAACCCCGGCATATCATCATTATGGTCCGCACAATACTGAACGACAGCCATTACTATATGTTGCTTTGTTAAAAAAATCTTCTGATTCAGAATACCACCCCTTATTCTTCTGTTTTCTGCTATACGGAGACAGAACAATCACCATTTCTTCTCTGCCAAGTAATGCTTTAATAGAACGATACGGTCTTCCGTATCAATTCCTTCATTGTTTTGTTTGATCTCAATTGTCTCAATTACTTCTTCTGTTTCATCATTTCGAAGCAGATACGCTGCATTATCACATACAATCTGCTTATCACCATATACAAGCTTCTGCCCCATTGAATCTTTATCAAGATGTGCATCATCCGCAATCTTTAAATAAGGCATGTATGTATTCGAAGACCATTGAGATCTTGTCTGCAATACAGAGAACAAATATGGCTTCTCCTCTAATTTACTATTACTCAGTTTTCCATAACTTCCCGGGCGGAACGCATCGTACTTCACATAGTAATATCGCCAAGGATAGAGTTTTGATTCTTCGCATGATGCAATAAATCCATCTATCATTTCCTTTAGTACATCATCAGAAAATTCTTCCTCTTTAGAAAGAAGTTCCACCAACACATTTTTGGTATTCTCAAATCCAATATTTGCACTCTTATGGAACAACTCATCCCAGGCTATCTGCATGCTCTTTGACGCAAACTGCCATCTCCATTTGTTTCTTTCCAACTGTGCGTAGTTATCGATTGTCATCATCGCACAATCAATCAAATCCCAATCACAGGACATGAGAGAAATGAATCTCTTGGCATAATCAATGTTATCAAGCCCTATGATACTAATTTGTCCCTTCAGATTTGGATGGTCTTCAAGCTCATATATAAGTTCCGCTTTATCTGGATGATTCTCAATAAATGCTTTCTTTTCTTTTTCCTCTGTAATCTGGCTGACATTATAACTGTTGTCGATTTCTTCAGAGACTGCACCATCTAGCATAACCGCATCAGTTTGCTTAAGTATTGCCGGAATACGGTTACGATCAATTCTGTCGCTAACCTCATCTTCAGAGTTCTGAATCAGATTATTTACACAACGAATTCTTTTTACAAAATCTTCATCGGATATCTTATCTCTGTTACGGAGAAAACAAGTAATCGCATATAACAAAACTATTCTGTTTAACGGAAACTGTCTTAATCTACCAGTCTTATCAGCATAGGCATGAAGGCAATCTTCGAAAATATCAATCTTATATCTCGTATCCACAATGATTTTGTCCTCAGCATGTTCATGTGCCATAAAGGACTCCAAAAAAGCTGTTGGACTATCATATCCATCAATATGACACCAGCAATCAAAGTAAGATTCCAACGTAGAGATATTGTCTTTAATCTGTTCTTTTTCTCCTGTGAAGTAATCGACCAACATGTCAAATTCATCAGAACTTTTTCCCTGTGGAGATTCCCCTCCCTGATAACAAATGACATCACATATAAAGCGAAAATACTTAAGGAATTCATCATCCGTTACAGCATCATCCGCACTTCCGTTTCCGGAGTCTCTATAATGCCAGAGCATATCCGTCCATTCACGATCAATCTTTCTCATTACCCGCTTCGACGTGTCTTCATCGACTGCGCGAATACATCTCTCCAGTTCAGCCTTGAAATGTTCGAAGCGTGTTAAAGGCTTTCCCCTTGAATTCATTTTGATATAAAGCTCATCGGTTAACCCCATGTCTCTGATAGGTAAGAAATAGAACGTAATTGCTCCATCCCTAAGCCTGTCCCAAAGGTCTGATACATCATTAAACTTCTCATGAATTGCATCAAGCATAACAAGCATCGAACTGATGGTAGGATCTTTCTGCCAGTCGAGTGGAAACCATGCCTGATCTACTATCTCTTCCGAGATCCTTGTTTTGAAAGATGGTTTAAAGTTAGTTAGCTCTTTGCAAAAGTATCTTGCACTGTATCTTGTCTCATAACCGAAGTTCGACAGAAACGTGCACTCTTCCTCAGACACATCACTTTTTCTGGCAGCATACCAATGAAGGAGAAATAAAGTCGTAAGTCTCTGCTGACCATCGAGAGGTGTCATAACTCCGTTTGCATCAATATCGCCATACACGAAATCAAGTGTTACCGGCTCACCCGTCACGGCACTATGTAATGAATCCAGAAAACGAGCTCGTACACGATCAATATCTGGATCTCTTCTGCCCTGTGCATAATCTCTTTGTATAATAGGAATGATGATTTTTTGAAGACTAACTTCCTCTTCACCATCTTTAAACGTTGTTTCAAATATATCTTTAAAGGAATGTAATGTAGTATTCATTTTACGCCTCCTCAGTCACAGCAATAGGTTCAGCAAGGTACGGTGCCAACACTTTATTTAACGCCTTGACATAAGCTTTTCGATCGGCCTGGCCCCAAAAGTGTAGCTGATTATCTTCCGAAGGAGTGTAATACTTCAAAAATACCATCTTGGTACAGAAAGGAATGTACTGTCCTTCTTTATCCATATTTACAATCAGGTTACGTTTAACATCAAAGGTCGAATTATTAAGTGCCGCATTATCATCAGACCTAAGAAGTGCCAGATTGCTAATGGAATGCAGATACTCTGTATTACCCTGAACCGAAAGAAGATCAATCACTCTCTGCTGAAGCTCATCAAACTCCGTTCGTTCCAGCTTCGGATTATCAATCGCTGCCTGCATTGCTTCAACAAGTGCCACATCTTCACTGACATTTTTTACAGAAGGAATGTGCAAGCCAAGCCATTCCTTCCACATTTCCTGTGTTCGCAAACCTTCTGACTGCTGTGCATGGATATGTTCCAAAGACCAGGCAACTTTTCCCTTCTTATCGAATTTAAATTTATCAAACGGAAACCACTGGGTATGCTCTCCATTTAACCTTACGGATTCAACATTAAAAAGTAAGAGAAGCGTACTAATCCTCTTATAATCCAAGGGCTTTTCATAGCTCAAATCAGCATAGTTCCCCTGAATTGCGATGCTTTCCCTGATATATGAATCAAGAGTTCCTCGAAATTCCTTCTTTGTCTTTCCCGCAGAAATCTTAAATATCTCCTGCAAAGTCATTTTCTCAGAGGCAATCAGGTACCCTATCTTATGATAGAGTTCATGATTCTCATACCAGTCTTTTAAAATCAAAAATGTTTGCTGAATCTTTCTCCAAAGGTCATCCAGAGACATTGTTCTGCCAATCTCATCGATTTTAAAGAATGTATAATATTTCTCCCGGTTATCTGCCGGCTTTTCTGAAACCAAATCAAGAATCAGATCAATTCTCGTCTGATACCTCATGTTCGTACGGTTTGTTAAGAAATACCATAACGAATCATCATGAAGTTCCTTTTCCATGTTATCCCACTGAAGTGAAATCTCTTCCTGCTTTTCCCTGCTTACTTTATCCTTGTAATCGCTACTTAAGAACATCGCTTTTACAAGTTCTGCACTTGTGAGTGGGATCTTCCCGATATTAAGGCGTGTAAATAGACCGATTGCATCCTCGTTTTCACCAACTTCGTACCAAATGATCTTTACAAACTTTACGAGATATCCATATATATCATCCGCGACAACAACGCTGTCTTCCTGAGCATTAAACCAGTCATCAATGGTCTTGTATGCCTGATATATATGGTAAAAATCAATATTAGAATCTGCTGTTGCTTCGTTTATATTCTGAAGGAACTCTGCGGAATTTTCTCTGGTCTCATATGTCAGCTCAAACTTCACCTCAATACGAGGTTTATATTCTTTCTTTATGTATGTCAAAAGAATGAACAGCGTAGTAAGTCTCTGCTGGCCATCTATCAGTTCAAATCCTTTATCACTTTTTCGAACCACTACAGGCTGAAGGCAATAATTCTTATTTCCATTAATATAAATGTCGTCCAGAAGTCTGATTACCTCATCTTTCCCCCAACGATAACCTCGCTGATACGATGGAACATAAAATGAACCTTTAATATCAGCTACAAGTTTTGTTTCCAATATAATCTGACTGCTATCCATGTCAAGTTATCCTCCTTTGTCGGCTCAATTCTTTGATTTTGCCATCTTCAATGCAGCATCAAACCAAAGTCCATACAATTCGAATGGTTCTGTATCCTTTCCTACAATCTCTATGAATTCACTATAGGCATCATCCCTAACAATCAGATGATTTCCCATACCAAGATTTACGTAATTCCAGCCTTTCGGTGTAATCGAATCTATGCCAAATAACCCAAATTTACTTTCCTTTAGCATAGGAAGTGCTTCTTCTATATCACTAAACTTAATGTCGTGATAAACATAATTGCAATGAAAAACGTTATCTCCATCAGCAACTATATATACCGCACCTGGTTCTCCCATTGCTCCGCCTTCGGCCATCATAATGAATCGCACGTCCTTAAGGGGAATGCTATTTAAATTCTCTGTACCAATATCTCTAATCTTCTTTTCCATCACTCCCGCCTCTCCACGCTATCGAAATCTTATACTGGCTCAAATCGCAACGATTCAATACAGTAGTCGGGTCATCCTCTCCATCTCTCATAACCCAATATTGATGTCCGTCAACAAAGATGTATTTATTTGGATGATTCCAAAAATACATCGTAATCCCATTCTCCTGAATGTAATTCACAACATACATGAACTCCTCATCGGTTCCTTTTACATTATCTCTTACAACATATTCATGCGGAGCCTTATGTGCATATGTCTTTGCAAATATCCAGTTCTGTCTTTCTATAAATTCTTTTACTTTATCCATGTCAATCACCTCATTTTTTAATACTTTAATTTTGGTGATTATAAAAATATCAAATTATATGTCCCATAATACGGACTCATTCCAAATGCCCCGACTAATCTTCTTTCTTTTTACGCCAATTTCTATATTCACCGGTCGTTACCCGCTTGTCTTCAGGCTTTGCAGCGTCCGCAGGGATAGCCCAGTCTCTTCCGAATTTCGTAGCACCCTCAATTCTGCCATCTGTACAAAGCTTTTGGATTCGTCTTGGTGTTACATCCCATTTTTTCGCTGCCTGTTTGATTGTCATATATCCTTCCATATGCACCTCAATAAAGATAACTTCCGTCAATAGTCTCATAAAGATAGAGATAAAATCCCTTATCATATATTTTATGCATTATGGCGAACAATGTCAATGTAAAAAGTGCACCTCGAATTACTTCAAAGGTGCACCGCTACGCGATTTATTCAGTTTTCAAATACATCTGTATACCGCCATATACAACCGCAGTATTGATACTTTCCACTTCCTCTGGTGTAACCCATACCGTAAAGGATGTCGCTACGCCATCGTCTTCCGTAATTTTCTTACCGGCATTATCATATACCTCACTGACATATACATTTTCTGCCATAAGAGTAAGCATCTCTGTTGCTGGATCCACGGCATATACGTCCACTACATCTCCCTTTCTAAGGGAACCGTTTACAGAATCATCAAAGGATTCAGCTGCAAAGGATGTAATCTCATATCCGGCCTTGTACTTATCCATCACAAGATCCTTGGTAAGGATATCAGTCTGTAAGACCATCTGCGATTTTGTCATGGCACGGTCAATATAAAAACCATCCTTGGGTAAGTCTGATACCGTACTATATGCCGATGTCGGAATAGCTGTCTTTTCAACTGCTATAGTCTCAAAATACTTATCCATGTCTTCCGCCTTAACATAGGTATTTGCTGCCACATTCTCCTTCATGACAAGCACCTGCCCCTTAAGGCTTTCCGCCTCCAGTTTGTTCTGCATGGAAAGGTATAATCCACAGACCACAATTCCTGCAAAGAGAGCAGGAAGCACTACTACCTTAAGAACGGATATAAGCTTTGCCTTTACATTGCCACTCTTTTTCTTTTTTGTCACCATTTTTTTATCGTCTTTGGCATTTACTGCCACTTTCTTCTGAAACATATTTAAAAATCTCCTTTCTAACCGTTGATTTCCAAGGTGCAATATATATCCTTGGTTTTTGTAATGTAACTACCATCAATAATATTCTTGATATCAAACCTTACTCGCCCATATGCGGACGTCTGTCTTACACGCTCGCCCTTTGGTGAATACACGCTTCCAAGCCTGCCATAACTTACGCTCTTCGCGCCGGATGGTCCGGTATAGGTTGTAATCTTCACCTGCGAGCCTTCCACCTCATAACAGATATAAGAATCGAACGAGAAGTTATAGTAAAATCCTGTAGTCTCTGCTACGGCCTCATTCATACTGTCCATAAAGATTCTGTGTGATTTGTCTACATTCTGAAAACGAACAACCGGAGTTCCCGTCATTTCCAAGGTCTCAAAATAGTAGATGTCATCCGCCACAAGTGAAGCCAATACCGAATCCGCCAAGGAATCATCCACATGATGCTGATGAGTCATAAGTCTTGCAACCTGCGCCATATAAAGCGTAAGGACAACCATAAGAAGTGCCATAGTAAACATCACCACATACCCCATGGAGCCTGTAGCTGCTTTCTTTTTCAAAACCATTCCAGCCACCTCCTACTGTTTCGCCGTAGTCTGGCGATTGATGGTGATACGCACCGGATGGTCTGCTACCTTCGATAAACCGCCTGCAAAAGAAAGAACATTCTCGTTGTATGTACCGCTTATCTTAAGATAGATTCTTGTTCCATAATCCACTTCCGATGTGGTGGTTCCGCTAAGGCTGATATTATATAAGCCATAACTTTCAAGTTCCGATATCAGGTTTGCCCTGTCTGCCGGTGTAAGATAACCTTCCGTTTCCATGATCAGCATGTACTCCCTTGCCGTCTGTCTCATGCCCCACTTATCTGAAATACCGGAAAAGGCTCCGAAGATGATGACCAAAAACGCACAAAGCACAACCATGTTAATCATCATAACCAGCATATTTTCTACCATGGATGCCTTCTTTTTTCTTTTGATTGCATCAATCAATCCCATCACCTCCTAAAATCCAATCTGCATTTCAAGGAGCTTCATGATGATGCAATACAAAATCATTGCCATAAGATCCATGGCTATGAAAATGACATACATCATGGTTTTATGCTCCAAGATCATGCATCGTCTCTTGTTTACACTTGCCTGTTCTCGTTCGATATTGTTCTCTAAGGTACGTAAAGCTTCATCCACCTGTCCTGTGGACTGTAGCGATTTGATGACCGTACAAAAACTTGAAATCTCACCGTTTGAAAAGCTTAGTTCCAGCTCGTCCAAACACTCATCCAGGCTAAGTCCGGACTCCAAGTCATTTCGAAGTCGGAGCAGTGCTGTTTTTAATCGCTTGTTTTCCACTACAATCACGGAATCCTTTAATGCATCAGCGATATACTGACCGCCACGCTTTCCGTATAATACTGATCTGCTCATCTCCATAATGTCCGGCATCATCTCATCGTTTGATGCCTTGTTCTTAAGTCGAAGAATCAGATCAAGGAAAAAACCTCCGATAATGCCTGCTCCAATGGATATAGGCTTTGCCATATCACTTTTTAAAACACCTGTACTAATGAAAAATGCAATCAGCCCGAATAATCCCGCCATAAGAGCTTTGAAAAGATACCACTGACTTACCGTCAAATGGTCTTTTAAAAGCACCCCGGCTCCCATCTTCTTAAGTTGGATCTGCTTGTCATATACAAAGCGGATAAACCCTTGGGAGTTCTTTATTTTTTCTATCTGCTTCTTTGCTTCCTTCGCCGGAGTTGTGCCTGAGATCAGATATACAATTCCCTGCACAATACCGAAGAGCAAAACAAAGAGTAGACCTGTTAGTAAATAAACCACTTGCTTTCACCTCCTACCTGTCAGTTCCAAACATCTTTACACCAACCATCAGGTACAAAAGCCCTGTTACAAGAAGAAGTAGCTGTCCAAATGTATTACCAGTAAGTATCTGCTTTACATCTATGCCAAGTCCGGCACCAATGATCCATACGATTATTACCTGCATTATGGATATAACCACCAGCGTAAGCTTACTGGAAAAGAGGATATTCTTTCTGTCTTCCCTTGCTGATAATCCTGCTGCAATCTGTCCCATCATTTGCACCAGCACCTCTTCATAATTGGCCTGATAATGCATACAGTTCTTTAAATTGATAATTATGGTTTGAAGCTGCCTATTATCCACGGACTCCTTCATGTAATCGAATGCAATATCTACGTTTCCCGTATTCTCAGCATCTGCTACAAACTTCTGAACGATTCCTCTAAGCGGGCCGTTAAGAGCAGGGATAGTGTTGTCCATAATAGTTACAATGTCACTGCTTCCCTTGGCATGATTGGATAGGATTGATATAAATATAGCTGTCCCGTCTTCAATCTCGTTATAGGTCTTTCCTGACAATGCTTTGAAAAAAACATATACCGCCACCGCCTGTGCAGCTGTTAAAAAGATTGCTACAAATACATTTTGAAAAAGGATGGCTCCTTCAAAGAAGCCTGCCATAGCTACCATCACCATTCCAAGTAACATCACTTCCCCTGTTACCCAAGGCAGATAGTTCTTGATACCGCTGGTAAGCACCAATCGGTCAAGCTTATACAGGATGGAATTATTCTCGATGGAGCCAAACCTTGTAACAAATTCTGCTTCGTTTAGAAGCTTCTTATCCGTATTCACCCTGTAGCGTTTTACAATGTTATCCCAGACATTTCTTTCCTTGAATCGTTTATGTACGATAGCTGAAAAGGTAAATATCAGTAAAAACATTACCGCCCAAGGGAGAATGCTATTCATCTGTAATGTCATAGTCTTCATCTCCTTTATCCGATTTCTCTTCAATCTCCTTCTGTTTCTGCTTTTCCTCAAAATCCGGATCACTCGGATCGTAAATCACAACACCGTCATCATCATAAAGGATAATCGGGTCATTCCAGTCAATAGAGGCATCATAGGCTTTGCCGTTATACTTCGATACATCGCTATCTGCCACATATCGAAACAGCCCCACTCCATTTACGAAGTAATATCCGCTTTTGAAGTACTCCGGGATCTCGACAACAATGAAATTGGAATGCATGAACTCGTAATCATAATTTACAAACCGCTCCATGCTCCCAAAGCAGTGTATATTTGCTGTAAGATTAAAATCTTGGTAATAGGTTCCGGTATAAAACTCGCAAGTATACTTCTTATCCTTCTTAAGCCCTAAAACCGTTCCGTCATCCGATACGCTATCCTCATTCACCTTCACATCACCGACTTTATCCAGATATAACCGCGTGATTGCAGTAAGTTCCGTAAGTTGTGACGCATCAGAATTCATATCGATGAAATACTTGTAATCATCGTCATCCACATCAGCAAATGTCATAAAGTAATGTCCACCCTTATCAGCTTCCATATTGGAAATGCCGATGCTGTATCCGTAATCTGCAAATCTCTCAAATACGATTTCCTGCGGAACTTCTGTACTCGATACGTAGATTAGTCTGTCCTTTGATGTGACTGTAGGAATCCTGTCATCCGTTGCGGAATCTACCCATATGGATCTTGGATATTCAATCGCTTCTCCAAGTTCTTCATTCTTGAAGTTATAATCCCCGGTGATGCAGGTGAAATACACGTTCTCACCTGCATCCTTCTTTAAATCCTCTTTGATATCACCGCCATCGTGATGCCAGACATAAGCTTTGCCACTCTTAAGATCATCCACGGACGAAAATGCGTCCGGCTGCTTTCCGGCTTCACCGCTTACGGTTGCAAACAAATCTACTCCGAGAAATGTTGCTACCACGGCACCTACTGCTAAAACCACGACAGCTATGACAACGATTAAAAGCACTTTTCTGCTGCCCATATCACACACCTTCCTTCACGACCGGATATACCTTCTCATAAATAAGGATCTCCCTTTCCTTATCCCATCCGGCGATCCTTACAATCTCATCCACATGAAAATCCTTTAAATGAACCACATACTCAAATCCCTGCAACTGCTTTAAGGAATCTCTCGTGGAATAGCCTGTTGCCTGGCTGATATAATCTGCCATCTTATCTACTGCCATTTCACAGCTTTCGCCATGCACGGAAGTCCAGCACTTATGTCCTGTCATGGATGCCTTGGATAATCCGGCAGCCTCCTGACCTTCCTTAACCTCACCTACGATTACACGGTCAAGATCTACAAGGAGTGCTGCTCTCGTAAGATCACCAAGCTCATATGAAATCTTGGAATCCCCAGAGTTGGTAAGCACATGTGCCGCAAATAAATCCGGATGGTTCTTATCAAAAAGCTCTGCGTTTTCCTGACAGATCATGACTGACTCATCATGCGGAATCTCCGCAATCATTGCGTTCATGAGTGTGGTCTTTCCGCTGGCTCCCTTCCCTGTAAAAAGGATCCCCTTCGATGCAATCATCTTAAACATCAGCTCGTTTAACACTGCATTCTCTTCAGAAAAGAACTTGGGAACAAAGTTAATCTTTAACTTCTTCTTGCCATTTCCCGAAGCCTTATGATTAAACATACCTGCATCTTCAAGGCTTCTTAAGGTAAACTTTGTCTTAGGCACCTTTCTGATTGCCACCAGCGGGAGTCCGCTGTCCGTAAGAAGTCCGGAAATGATGGTGATACGAAGGATAAAATCTTCCTGTGTTGCATCCGTAAAAGTCTGGATGGCATTCGCCGTACCAAGATTTACTTTGTTGCGTTCACAAATCTTATTTACGAATCGTTTGTAATAATTCACATCCGAAAATGTAACATCACTCCCATAGCGTTTTCCGGTTCTCTTAATGCGTACATTCTCAGGGCTATACAACTTGATATCTGAAATGTCGCTCTCGTGAATCAGATCATCAATAAGTCCATATCCCCAAAGATCTTTTCTGATAAGTTCCAACACAATCTGTTTATCCTCATCAGAAAGCCCCTGTCCGTTCTCATCTTCATATTGTCCGAGTTCGGACTTCATGTTTTCCAAAATCTTTTCCCTTGATACTTCCAGCGCGTCAAGGTTACGCTTCTCTAAATTTGCCAGAAGCCCGGCGCCTTGCTTTTTATGAAATTCCTCACAAAGAGAGGTTGCTAGCTTCTCATAGGCTATATCATCTCTATTCATCTACTACCTCCGTTATCTCCTCCGCTCTATGGTGGAGATTTCTCTTATCCTTAATGTGTCCAGCGACAAATACTGCGCCGATTAAAACGCTTAGTATCACCACAAAAGCAATCACCTTGATAAGCAACTTCCTTTGTGCCTTTGGGTCTGCCTGCTGTTTCTTACGAAGAAGCATCTCTTCTTCTATCTCCAACTTCTTTGCCGCCTCCCTGATCTTCTTTGCATCTTCTGTCGAACGATAATAAAGCGGTGTACTTGGCTTAAAGAAGAAGTAATACAGGTATTTCCCGTAAGTCATATCCTCCGTATAGTTACAGCCAACCGCCACGCCTAACATAAGAAGTGCCATAAAAATCAGGATGCATACGATTCTTGGTGTGCTAAAAAAAAGCGGCAATAATACGTTTAAAAGTACTCCTGCAATCACGCTTCCAAAGAAAACTAACTTTTGCAGGATGGTCTGGTTCTTCAATGCATCTATGCCAAAGAGAGCATCTGCATCGATTTCTTCCAGATTCACGTTTCTGTTCATCTGTGCCATTTCATTTCCCTCCTTAGAACATTCTCGCTATGATGGAATCACTACCCTTTACAAGTCCGCTGATCACAATCGGTGTGATGGACATCTGCACGGTTATCAGAATGCATTTATAAATGTCCGATGCTCCGGTTAAATCAAAGTTCACAAGATTCGTACAAAGACTGACTCCGCACTTTACCGCCACAACCATCATGGCTCCCGAGATGCAAAATCCGAAGAATGTCTTGATGTACGATACAAGTGATCTCGAAATATCATGTCCGCCTGCGCCAAGTGCAATCGCAATTCCTGCAAACGGTAACACCATCAGAGGCTTTAAGATTCTTTGGAATGCTGAACTTATAATGGATAAGCAGCTTGCCACCATAATGAATAGAAGCACCACACCGCCTATTAGGAATAAAAGTGAGCATCCAACACAACTCCAAAACTTTGATAGCCATTCACCCGATAATTCAAAATCCGGAAGCTTTAAGCAGGAATCAATGATGCTTTCCATATCTCCCGATACGGATAAGGTGTATGTTCCTGTCGCTGCAATCTTTCCTGTAATACCATCCGCAAACGTCATGATGTATCCCATGATCGACCACATGTTGGCTGCGATATAAAGAATGATGCAGTACCTTAATGCGTCCTGAAGAAATCTGTAAGCTTGCTGCCCAGGAGGCGCCGAAACCACTGCTTTATAGATGGCTATAATAAAGAAGACCGTTGCTATTGGCACCGTTGCATCACTTATCGCGTTATAAAACGTATGCACCACCGAATACGGGGTTCCTCCACCTGCCGTCTTTGGACTTGTTGTAAAGAGTGTCATTGCTATTCCGATAAGAGCATTCCATACGGAGAAGGCACAGTTGTATAAAGCTTTTACGATATCTGCCATATAAAACTCCTTTCCATGAAAATAGACCTGACCCAATGCGTTTACACTGAGTCAGGTCCCTACCCTTAAGTCAGCGCAGTAACAAGTGCACTAAGCCCTACAAGAACGCCTCCGGCTACTACGGAATACACCGCCTGGTGCTCGCCCTGCTGATCCATCTGGCGGAACGCCATTGCGAACTTAATACCGCCATATACCAGCATGACTGCTCCGATTGCGCTACCCAAAGTCAAAAGCACTGACTTTAAGCTTGTAATCGCATGGGTGTAGCTTGCTGCTGCTAAAACCATATTTGTTCCCATAATTGCTTTTCTCCTTTCCGAAGTATTAAAGGAAGCCGTCTATCAGTTCCTTCACAATACATTTGGGTTGAAAAAACGCTCATTACTAAATGGGATCAAAAAACTTTTGAAAAATTATCAATTTGTTTTGTGGATGTCTCTCTTGGAAACATACTCATAATCTTTTCTGCGCCAAAATCTGCCATAATAAGCTTGTATAAATGCTTAATCTGGCTTCGCGTGTATCCTGACGCCGATAGCTGTTGCACGGTAATACAACGACTCTGGAATCTTTTCTGCCCTTCTTCGTCATATCCTCCTTCATCTCTGTATTTCTCAAAATCAAGTTCCTCTAAATCACAATATTCCTCCAAATAACGCTCATGGTTTTCATGGAGTTTCTTTTGCATCTCTTCCGTCATCTTTAGCGTTGTAACAGGCTCTCTCATCTCACCTGCTATCACCATGTTGGATAAGTCCTGCATGGTAAGCGTAAGGATAGCTGTACCCTTCTTCCTTAACTGTTCCGCTTCCTTCTTGGCATCTTTGCCAGACAAAAGCAATGGCACTCCAGCCTCACTACTCATACGCTTTAACTGTCTCTTCTTCGGATCATAAGGTCTTGTCTTCCTGCAAAGAAGCTTTACAAAATCAGTCTTCTCCATCTGTACCTTCGGTTCAAACAAAGGATCCGTACCCTTAATCACGATGGCACACTCTCCGTCCTTCTTCATGGCAAAGATATCTTCTGCGCTAAGCAGGCTCTTTTCCATGACATCTTCAGAACGGCTGCTCTGTCCCTTATAATCCTTAGCATCAGAATCACTGGCTTTATGGATTGTCTGTGTACCGAAGTGCTTGCTAAGGTATTCGCAAGAATCCATGTCGGGCGCACCCAAGATATCAATGATGGAGCAGTTACCGATAAGGTCTTTGTCCATGTCAAACTTCGGAAATTTTCGCTTCAGCTGGATAAGGTTCTGCACGATGATCACCGCAGACATGTTACGACTTCGCATGGTAGAAAGCTTTTCCACAAAGGAATCTGGCAAAGTGACATTTGCGAACTCGTCCATAAGGAAAGTAAGATGCTGTGGTAATGCCTCATGCAAGCTCGGATCTATTGCCGTAAGATGATAAAGCTCATCAAAGAACAGCGAATAAACCATAGATGGAATCCAGTCATAATATCTCTTATCCTCTGATGTAACTATAAAAAGAATTCTTTTACCGGTACTACTCTCCTCAGATGGCTTACTATAACCAAAGCTCTTTGCAATTTGAATCTCATCCTCAGATAAAAGATCTACAACGCACTGAAGTTTCATATATCTGCAATGTGCATCCAGTGATGCCACAATAGAGCTTGTCGTTTCCGCTGCTCCGTTATAATACTTTTCAACTGCAACATATCCCGGGAAGTCCGTATCATGAGTCTTCTTCCACTGAAGCTGAGCCTTGCGCTCGATGGACATAATGCCACCTTCTCTGTTATCAATCGATCCATCCGCCTTTGTATAAACCGTTGTTGCATCCAACAACTTTACAAAAGTACGCCAGTTTCTAAGTTCCTCTGGATAGTAATAATGGATAAGATATATGAGCGATGTTAAAAGCACTTCCGCTGACTGCTCAAAGAACTGATCATTACTACCACCAGCCTCATCCTGCGGAGTTGTTGCTTTCATAAGAATACCGGCAATGCTCATGATATCGGACTCATTTCGGATATACCGAAATGGGTTAAAGTGTATACTCATTGGCATCCCATCTTCTGATTCCACATTCATGACCATGACTTCATAACCATTATCTTCAAAATACTGTCCTGTCTGCTTATAAAGCTCGCCTTTCGGATCTGTCACAAGGAAATTTCCACAAAGCTGACTTAACATAGGACGAGCAAGCCTAAATGACTTACCGGATCCGGGAGGTCCTACCACAAGGATATTCAAGTTCGAAGTCTTTACATTATCTATGGAAAGATACACATTCTCTGCCAGCCAATAGTTCTTGGTATTTACCGTAAGACTTCCATTTACATGGTCTATACCGGGATTTACCTCAATGACATTTGCCTCATCATGATTTGCAAACATTCTGGTGAACTCCTTGGCACTGCCCCACTTTGCAATACCATATTCCTGTCCTGCGAAAGGATGCTCAAACTTCGTAAATATCATGATGAACACCAGCGAAAACATCACCCAAAAGCTCCCTATAAAAGGGAGGGTCGCCGAAGTGACCCCCACAATAAAATGATGCTTTATGAGAACAAAATCCGTGAAGTTATTCATAAACTCCCCGAAGTCATTGCCCGGCATCCATGAAGCTCCGCATAGAAGCCCCAGATAAATACAAAGAAATGAGCCGATACCATATATCACAAGCGTTTCCTTCACGTTACGGGTACGCTTCTTTATAGATGTTCCTGCTTCTCTCATATTATCTGCCCTTTCTGCCAGCGGCTTTTGCAACTGCATCAACTACAGATTCAGAATTTCTTTCGATGATGTCAGCACCGTAAAGCTCCTTCTTCTTGCCATCCGGCTGTACTATCGCATAGGTGTTATCACCCTTGATAAAGATTTCTGCATACTTTTCATCCATGGAATCCACCATAACGCCACGAAGCAAACCATCCTCCGTCTGAAGACAAAGAACATCATCCTCGTCATACATAAGTTTCTCCGAGTCTACCTTGATGATGGTAAACTGAGAATCCTCGTATGCCTTTTTAACTTCTTCGTTCTCGTTATGCTTTTCCACGAATTCCTTTGCTTCATCGGAGCTGTAGGTTTTATCTTTTTCTTCGCCCGAAACCTCATCACGGGCATTTTTAAAATTTTCCTCAATAAACTCCTGATACTTCACGAAGCGATCTTTTGACTGAACCACTGCTGTCGGCTGTTCATTTTCAAGGCCTGCTTCCTTAAGAAGGTGCGGTAACTGCTTCTCCCACTCCGTCTGTGAAAGTCCGAAATCAGAGTAAACCTTCTCATTGGATGTTCCCGGGATTCTGACATAGTATTCAGAGAAAATATGCCCCTGCTCATCCTCAACGAACTTTCTTCTGATGTAATGGATCTTGTCATCCTTGGTACGCTGGCTGTAGTAAATCTCCTTGCCTTCCGGAACAAGCTCCGCATCTCGAACAGGCCACATGCAGTCATACGGCTCATATTCTTTTACGATGCCACATGCATTCTCCTGTTTTAACGCCATCTCAGGGTTAAACTCAGCAAGAGTTCCCTCTCCCTGCTTTAAATACTCTGCAAAATCTAACACATTATCACGGTCTGCCTTTGCCTTGGATTCGCTAAGAAGCTTCTCATTCTGTGCCTTTGCATCTTCAAGCATCTTAAGTTCTGCCTCAGCTTCCGCCTTTTCCTCATCTGTAGTGGCATTTAAAATCTTCTCCTTTACCGCTACAATCTTTGCATCGTACTCTGCATCCTTTTCTTCTTCTGTCTTGATACGTCTTCCCATGACAGCCTTGATCTGCTCCTGATGAATACCCATATCCTGCGTAGGTACCGCAACAGGGATATAGTCATCATTCGGGTTTAAGTCTGGCATGATACAGTAGCGAAGGTTGTATTTCTCGCAGTAGATATCAAAATCAGACTTACCGTAAAGAATATTTCCCTTCTCATCCTTGCCAATTGGTGGTGCATCAAACATCTCCTTTGGAAACTCCAAGATAGGCGGTGTCCCATCACTTACTTCCTGAAGCTTTTCCCAAGAACAGTTGCCGGGCTTCTTTAAGTACTTCTCGTTTGTCCATTCCTGCAAAGCCTTTACCATTCTCGCCATTGCTGCGATCATTGCCTTTGTTCCCTTAAAAAGGTAATAAACGCCTTTGTATTCCATCTCTACTACCTGTGAAATTTCATCAGCCATAATCGTAATCTCCTTTTCTACATATTCGGTCTGCATACCATGCAGGCATTCTTTGTTCTTAGTTTCTGATAGACGACTCCATACTTTGTACTAAGCGCCTCCACCGCCATACCATCACCCACGTAGATGGCGACATGATAAATTCCCATATATCTTCCGTTTGCCTCACCGCCATAATAAACAAGGTCTCCAGGCTTTAAGTCTGAAGTACTAAGCTTCTTACCATGAGCTTCTAACATCCTTGCCCCTTCTGCAGCTGTTGGCGGATAACCGGTGCCGTAGCTTATATCAACTCCAGCATTCTCCCATGAATAATAGGCAAGGGAACTGCAATCATAAGCGCTACCGCTAGTTCGAAGGTCCTGACTGTAGGGATAGCCCACTTTTGATAATGCAAAACGGACAACCTTTTCTTGTGTTTCATCTGCTCCAATATTGGCTATGATTTCATCAATCTCTCCATCCGAGAATGATGTATTTCGCAGCCCTCCATCTTCACCGGTAAACATTGCAACGAAATTATTAAGTGCTTCTCCAACCTCTGCAATCGGCTGTAACACACTAAAAAGCAAAGCAATAATGATAAACACAACCGCCGCAACCGTAGTGAAAATCAAGATGTACGGAGCAATAAGTGCTGCAATCTTAGCAAGCCATTTCTTCACGTAAGTCATTGGATTTATAAATGTGGTAAGTGTTTTTACCAATCCACTGTTTCCATCCTTTAGGGCATCGCCTGTCACTTTATCTGATACAAGATCGTTTGACATATCCGCCTTTGCCTTAAAAAGATTTGCTACCGCTGTCTTTGTTGCAGCCGCCTTCGTCTCTTTAGACTTAGCTTTCTTTGCCGATCTTTCTGATGAAGATACTTCCTTGGGTTTACTTTGCGATGCTTTCACATCACTACCGGACCTTTCATCCGTAAACTTATCCATCATGGAAGACTCAGCCTTTACTTCTGTCTTACCTTCCGCTACATGTCCGGTCTCGAACTTAATGTTATCTCCTTTAATGGAATCTAGGATTCTCTTTTGTTCCTTGGCCTTCACCTTACTTTTATCCGCTGAAAAACGGACAATCTTTTCTGCTGTCCTATCCATGGAGGCAGAAGCAGCCTCTTCCTTTTCCGGAGAAAAAATAGCTGATTCTTCTGAAATAAACTGCCTCATGGAGTCCGTAAAATTATTCTTTTTTGCAAAGACAGCACCTGATGCATTAAACTCCATAGCCACCTCCATCTGTATTCACAATCCGATAAATCTCACTATCCGTGCTCATCTTCATATCAAACGGTACTGTCACCGCCCCCATACGAAGAAGCCCGGTTCCTGAATCCGCATTGTCAACGAAATTAAACATTGCCGGACTAATGCTTGGCAGAAACTCCATCAGCTTATTCTTATCAAGGGTAGACTGGCTAAGCAGTGCAAAATACTCCGTGTTTGAAAGAATCGCCTGAAGCTTGCCACCATTCTCGTTATTAAGAAGATCCGACATGTTCTGAGTAATACCGTTTAAAATACCGCTCATCTTTCGGATTTCCTTCCAAAGCTTAAGCACAAAGTTTGCCACCTGCTCTACTGCCAAAAGCTCGTGGAACTCATCAATATAAAGATGTGTCCATCTGCCCTTTGTGGCATTTGCCTTAATGGAACTTCTTACAGTCTCCATCATGATCAGCATAGATGTCACACGAAGGTTATCCTTAAGCCCTGACAGATCAAAGACGATAAAACGGTTACGTAAATCAACGTTCGTTCTGTGATTAAACAAGTTAAGTGAACCGTTTACGAAGATTTCCATCGCAGCTGCCAAATGGTCTCCAAGGTCATTTCCATAATCCTTAAGTCCCTGATATACATCCTGCAATGTCGGAGAATATGCCTTTATCTGCTCTTCGTTTGATAATGTGGTCGTATCCAGTACGCCCTTGGTATCAGCCCTAAGATATGCCGGGATCTCATATTCTCCCTGGCTCTCTTCGATACCGTTAAGCCTCTTTCTCATTGCGTAATTTTCGGAGTAGACCTTATCAATCACCTTGTCGATGATGCCCTGCTCCTCCGGAAGGATATCCCTGCGAAGGCAAGAAGATAATAGCGTCAATATAAAATCTGCTTTCTCGGCCACTATCTCCTGAAGTCTTCCGTAATCTACGCCTTCGAAATCCACATCCATGGGATTAAGGTAGTATTCCTTCGTACTGTCAAAAGAAATCACCGTACCATCCACTTCAGTTGCAAGACTTCCATATTCCGACTGCGGATCAATAATGATAATCTGGTCTCCTGCATAATTTACAAAAGTACTGATGATCTCCGACTTGGAAAATACCGACTTACCGGAACCTGACTGACCTAAAATCAGGCCATTATGGTTCTTAAGAAGTTTCTTATCAGCAAAAATCACGTTCTGCGAAAGCTGGTTGATACCGTAATAAATGCCGTTTACATCATTAAGCTCCTGCGTTTTAAACGGCATCAGCATCGCAAGACAGGAACTAGAAAGATTAACTACCCTCTTAAATTCCTGTATGCCAAGCGGTAACACCGTGTTAAGTGCTTCCCTCTGCTTTCCGAAGCAGGTCTTAAGTTTTACGGATTTTAAAGATGCTGCATTCATCAGCTTCTCTTCAATCTGCGTAAGTTCCTCTTCATCCTTTGTCTGAACAAAGATCAACATGGTGCTGTTAAAATAGTGATCATCATCCGTATCAAGCTTCTTTGAAAAAGCATCCAGCTTATCCTTTTCGTTTAACAGCTTTGCCGATGCATCCGCCAAATAATCGTTGTTATTACGATTTCTCTGCTTCTCGTTTTCAATCTTCATACCGACAGCCATGTACTTCCTTGCTATCTCCTGCTTAAAGCCTGAAATATCAAGAAGTTCGTTTGCCACCGTTACAAAGCTGGTACAGTTCATCTTGGTAAGAGCGGATATGATATCGCTCTCTAAGCTCTTCGGGTACTCATCCACAAAATAAATGCGTCCCACCTGACCGTTAATGGTAAATCCCTCATTTTCAAAACAAAGGGATGCCGGACAAATAGTATTCATCCAATCATGCCTACTCTTAAGCTCCCTTTCAAAGCTGAACTGATAATGATGGTCAATTCCTGCATGCATCAGGTTGAATAAAAGCTGCATTCTTTCATCAATTCCAACGCTTCGCATCACAGAACCCTGGATGCCGTTTACACCAATCCCGATGAATGCAGAACGAATAGCACTTTCCATGGATGAAAAGGTGCTCTTTGCATCAGCCAAATCTTCCGCTTTTATGGTGAGCGTCAGATAGATTGTCTGATACAATCCCTGCTTGGCATCGCTTACCTTATCCGCAATTATCTTGTTGTATGATTTTCTAAGCGAATCGTATTTGTCGCCCTTCATGGGATAAAGCACCTTCTCATGAAATGCTCTCTCGTCTACATGCTCATTGGCTACCGTGTAAGAAAATCTGCACGGTATCGCCTTTAATACCTTGGAAAAATTGATGATAATACTCTTCTGCTCTTCATCCGTAACGCCTGCAAAGTTGATATCGCTTAACGCATAAAGCTTGGAATATCTTTTTCCCGGAAGTTCAAAGATACCGGAATCATCAATGCTTACCACAGATAAAACATCCTGTACCGATGTAAGCTCTGCTACTCTCGGTGCATCATTCTGCTTCGTCTGTTCGTATTTCGACTTTGGCATTTCCATCCGTCTCACCTCCCATCAATTTCTTTGCTACATCTGTCTTTACATTTCGCATCAAAGTCTCATCTACAAGACCAAGACTAAGTGCGCTTTCTGATACTCTTTTCTGATTATGAAAACTCGGAGCTATCACAACCCCGTATTTTAAGAAGACTGAGATCAACGTTTCCTCCACAATCTGCCTTGCATCTTTTGAATCACACAAGATCGTGATTGATAAGGATAGATTGATATAGTCCTCAGATTCATTTACAGAAAGTCTTCGGTTATACTTCTTTTCCAGCTCACGCTTGAAGTTAAGCTTCTCTTCTTCAAGAAGGCCGTTAAGATCAAGGTTTACGTACATCGGACATCCAAGATTTCTGATATGGGTAAAGATTCCATCTTCCATATCATCCGGGTATGCCAAGGCCGTAAAACTCTCTCCAAATAATCTTCCTGCGTTAAAGCCTGCTGCCTCTTCCGTGCTGTCAAAAAAGCATTCTTTCTTCCAGTCCTTCTTACCACGTACAAATGATGCGTAAGAAAACCGAAGATCCTGATAAAAATTAACTGCAACGAGGCTCATGACTTCATCCACGCTAAGTGCATGCATCTGACACGCCCCCTGCAATATGCCTTCATCTTCTGTCATCTTCCGGCGTACATCCTCATAGATTTCTCCTTCTTCCATAAGTGACAAATGGCAGGTTTCCCTGCCACTTTCACTTAGGGCAAAGGTGATGCGGATCCGCCCGGAAAGACCTTTTGCCGCATCTATCAAACTTTTCCCTGCTCCGCTGATTTCAAATACCTTAAGCCATCTATCACCCCCGAAGCGGAAAACTCCACTCGGGTCAAACGAGATGAGGTCTAAACTTTCTCGGGTTTTTCCACCCGTGGGGATGAGCATTTTGTTTGCAAGTTCGATACGGCGTTTTCTTTCTTTTTCCAATCGCCTTTCTTCTCTGGCAATGGCTCTTTCACCTTTGTTCATACGCCCTCCTTATGAATGATTGAACCAGTTGTTGATCAGGTTCGTGAGCTTGTTCTGAAAGTTCGGAAGCAATGTTCCTGTTGCGAAGATGTAAAGAAGTCCTGCAATTCCGGCTGCCACTGCGATGATGATAAACATTACAATGAGCTGGTCACTTGCTTCTTTCTTCTCCATGAGTGTCATCTTTGCCTTCAGAATAGCCATGTCGATTGCTGAAACGATTTTGTTCATGAACAACTTTCTCCTTTCCTGGTATTTTTGAAGGTGTAGCTACATCTCTCCTACGCCTTCACAATACATTTGGGTTGAAAAATCGCTCATTACTAAATCAAACAAAAAAATCTCCGGAAATTTTTTAGGTTTCCGAAGATTTCTTATCTTTTTTCGTTGTGAAATTGTAATTTAGATGGTTTTTAGCTGAAGGATTGGTCTTTTATTCATGGTACCATTCCTACCCCCTAGCCCCCTTCCCATCTCCCAGGGGGAACTCTGTAAATCATCTGTGATGCCTTGGCCTTACAGCACTTGCTTCTTGCTGTGCCGGTATCTCTCCAACCACTTCAATATCTGGTATCTTTTCCCGTAACTCTTTTACCAGGCTTAAAGCTTCCTGATTTGTAGTGATATCAGAATAGTACCTAAGCATTTCCAAATCCATTGTTTTCCCTACAACAGCTTCAAATTCTGTAGCTTCCCATCCTTCTCCCACAACAATAGCTATAGATTTAATACCATTCATTCTAGAAGGCGGAATACTATTCCAAACTCTTATTGCTTCATCCACAGACTTGATTCCTTCATGTACTTCGCCCATAGAATGAAACTCACTGCATTCATATACCGAAAGTGTAACTAAATCACTCATAAAAAGCCTCCTTTCCTAATTATAACTGCTTCGATCTATGCTGGTATGAAACCAAGTAAGCAAACTGTACTGGCTCGTCAGCTTCTTTCGTGTGATATTTCCAGCAAAATCCGTGACTATTATCTCGTAATAACTTGCTGTTCTCTCACTACGCTGAATCTCATAATACATATTGAATGCACTGTGGGTATTGCTATACCCGAATGTTGCTCTCGTCTGATCTGACCAGATTGCCTCCCTGCTTCTTCCCGTTACACGATAAAGAATCACACTCTTAAGGCCGGAACTTACATTAGGATTATTTACACTTCGCCAAGTCTCATCATCAATATGCTGATTGATAATATTATCCTGACAATACCCGGATACATAAGTGCCGTCCGGCAATACGTATGTTATCTCCGTTCCATCAATTCCAGGCTTTGTGATATCATACTTTGTCGTTACTGATGCAGAAGATGTATGTCCCACATTATCTGTAGCCACGATTCTCCATGTATGAATACCCTCGTATCTTGGTTCCAGCGTATATACCGCTGAACGAATGCCATCTGCCACGCATCTTCCCGAATCATCAAATATCTCAACACTTGAAAGATCGGAACCGGTATAGGTTGTACCATACAGATAATCTGTCGCACTGACATTGATTACCGGAGCGATATTCGTCCACTCCGTATTGGTATTCTTCATTCCATAAAGCACTGGGTTACTGTGATCCAAATAAATGGTATCAGATGTACGTGTAGCTGAGTTACCTGCCTTATCCGTTACCGTCAGGCGATACTTAAATACACCTTCACTTGTTTCTGACAATGTCTTTGATATCACTGATGTAGTGCCACCATACGACCAGGTTCTTACCGTATTCCAACTTCGTGTTACATAGGAATATCGTTCCAGCACAATGGATGTGATACCACTTCCTTCATCCTGTACGGTAAAACCAATCGTACCGTTACCTGCACTCCAGTAATTTGGAATAGCATAAAAATCTGCAAGGCTAGGAGCTGTCTCATCTTTCCAGTGCGCCTTCATAGTAACTACACCGCCATCCTGATCATGGGTATAGCTGCCACCGGGATTATAATGTCCACCGATACTTGCTACCCAATACTTAAAAGTCCATCCTGTTCGAGTAGGTTTCTTGGTTCTTAAAGTAAGGGTAATTCCCTCCTGCTTAGTCTGATCCGAAGGTGCTCCGGTACCACCGTTTGCATCATAGTGAACCGTATGTTTCTTTGGTCTGATCTTTACTGCATCAATATAAGTAAGATAGCCTCCGGTTCTTCGCCAGATTCCATTTCCGCCATCGTAATAACCAAGATTATTAAGTTTTGCCTTCACATCACTTATAGAAAGATTGTATCCGCCTGCTGAATTCATAGCAGAAATTGCACTTTCCAAAGATGAACCAAGTCTTGGATTACTTGACGGAATGTAGGTGCTGTCAGATGCACTGCCAAACGTATGGCTGGTACTGTTCCCAAAATCATTAATCGGGCGAAGACAATTAACCGTCAGCACAATCGCATCTTTGCCGGAATCATAGGAATAGTAAAAAGTATATACATTGGTTCCGCTTCCTCCACCATCCGTACCACCGGTATCTCCTACATCATCTGCAAATGCCGTGGTTGAAAAGGATAACATCATTCCTACCACCAGCATTAAGGTACACACTATTCTTTTCATCCACCGCATCTTAGCCCTCCTTTCCGCTAACTATGGAAACCGATAAATACAGGCTCTTTGTGATTACCTGCTCGTGATATTTATAGCTTACTGTCGCTGAAAAATACTCCGGCATCTTATCGTCTGCCGTAAGCTGATAACAAACCTTGCTATCCAAGATCGCATCGTAGGTTTCGTCACATAAGAGCTTATCTATTACTTCATTTTTGCTATTATAGACATAGAGGTTTTGACCGGTAAGATCATGGCTTTCTTCGTCAAATGTCACGTCATTAAAATCTGTAGAAAATCCACACTGCTTAATCAGCTCCTCATATAACTTCCATCCATCAAGTCCGATATAGGACATGTCGAAGGCTTCACGAAACGAAATCTCTGTACCATCTCCAATCTCGCCATCACTATTTGCAAGTGCTTCATGGTAATCCTTTGTCACATCGGTTTTATCCGTGAAGTTCACCTCAGAGACAGTATATCTGTCATACACTGTCTCAAATTTGCCATTTCCTTCAATCGTAGTTCTCTCCACAAGCTCTACTACGGCATCCTCAGCACCTGCATAGTTTTCCTTTACATCTTCGGAAATAATATCTTCCGGCTCCTTGGTACTTTCTTCGTTAACGTCTTCACTGACAGCCGTAATCTCTTCCTTCGGCACTTTCTCTTCCGTGTACTTGTCCAAAAAGCACACTCGGATAATGAGTGCTGCTGCTATGGTTACTGCAAAAACTATGGCTATCATAATAATCAATGAGTTATTCTTCATGTTCACTTCCTCCTTCTGAACTTAACAGCGGTACAAACCGCCCATCCTGAATCAAGCCAAATCGCTTGATATATGCTTCTTTGTTTCTGTAATCTTCCATTGCCTGTGGCATGTTTGCTGTCGCAAAATAAGCTTCATCCACAACTTCCCGTTTCTCATTCAGGCACTGAAGCGTAAAATACATATTTCCGATAAGCGGTGCTCCAGCCTGTTGAAACATTGGTATCTGCGGAATAAAACCTGCCGGAAGAACCTGCACAGGTTTCGCTTTATCAGGCTCCTGTTCTTTATCCGGTTTGCAAAAGTGATCCTCATCTGCAAAATAGATAATCCGTTCCTTTAAGAGCAAAAGATCTCTCTTAGCATCCCCATCAACGATGTGATGCTCTATGATAAGACTCAGATTTTCCACATATGCATCCGTTTTGCCTGCGATGATTCCTTCCACGATTTCACGCTTGCTTTCGCTAAGAACCATGTTGTAAGAAACCATAAGCTCCATGTAATCCTCAGCTATCGGAAGTGCCCGATAATAGTTCCTATGCTTTTCTTCATCAAGTCTCATCACTTCCCTGACAAGCCGGTTATAATAACGCTTAAATGCCAGGTATTCCGAAACCGTAAGTGTATTTCCGATATGCTTTTCAAAGCACTTGGATACGAAGTTGAAATACATACGCATCCCGATTTTTTCATCTTCAGTAAAGGCATGTAGCTCATACTCTTCTGTCAGAACATCCGCCGTCATAAACTGCAAGAACTCTTCCGTTATCTCCGTAAGCTCAATCAAGCTCTGGTCTTTGTTGTCATAAACCTTTTCCTTCAGATTCTTTGTAAGACCAAAGTACACATTGTCTTTTCTTTTAAGCAGGCTGTAACATCCAAAATCCTTACAAGACATAACCTCCGTTGCATAAAGCGTTTTGTCATAAAATGGGATCTCCTTACATCCGGTCTCGGCATCTTCCTTTTCAACATCCTTAAGTCTCTCTTCCATCTCACGCTTTTCACGCCCGGAAGATATAAACTTTTGGATTCGTTCTGTAACGGAAGCCTTCGGCTGTATCGTTTTATCTTGCACCGGCTTTTTGGCTTCTTTATCTTCATCCGCAAAATCAAATTCCCGCTCCGACAGTTCAAGAGGCTTTGGCATTCGCTCAATTCTCTTTTCAACTTCAGCGATCACATCTTCTAAAGCTGTGATAAAAGCCTCGTTCTTTTTTTCCGTCTTTTCGATTCTTTCCTTCTGAAAATCATCCGCCGTAAGCAAGTGCGTCTTTGAAAGTCTCAGGATATTTTTGGTCTTATCAATATTGACCCTGCACTCCTTTATCAGATCACGAAGACTCTTGGCATCAAAATCCAATAGCTCTGCCTCTGATAGAACCTTAATCTTTACATAAGCAATCGCACTGTCTGTAATATCAGAAATACTTGCTCCGCCCTGCTTGGCAAATATCGCATTATATATTTCTATCTGTTTTTTCAGGTCACTTTCCGGTAACCGGTGCTGCATGATAAGAAGTGTTTCCGCTTCCTTATTTGCATAAGTCTCACCGGGGATGGCATTGATAATCTGAGCCATACCGTTTAGTGACTGCTTAATAATGGCTTGCTCTGTCATCAAATCACCTCCAAAAGACCATCTTCATAACCATAAGAACGATTACGACTGCAAAGCCCGGAACTACAGCTACGGAGCTTTTCTTTGTAAGCTTCTGACCCTTGATTTTCGCTTCTATCAGTGCCACAACAAAGGAAACAAGAAGTGCAAACACCATTCCAATAAGCTCCAGGATCATATACATCGTTACTCCGATTTCATACTTGTCTGTAAGCATCATGGTCATAAAGATAATTCCGTAAAGCAGAAAAATATCGCTGTCGCCATCTCCCCAGATTCCTATGGTCTTAAGTGCAAGATAAATTGCCAAATGCACTGAAACCGCAATTCCAATCAACATATACTGCCCGATACTTATCACTCCAAGCACGGTCCAAAGAGCTATCAAAGTCATGCACGGAAAGGCGTATATCATCCTCTCCCTAAGATCTGTTGCAAAACAAAGCACCATAAACGCTACTGTTATCGCAATCGTTATAACCATTACTTTCTGTATCAATTTCTTTGCTCCTTCCTGTAAACCTCGTGGAATATAAGCTTTCCTGCCTTTGCGTCCCAACCTTCTATCTCCACAATCTCATCAATCGAAAACCTGCTCATATGGATAAGTACAAAGGGCATTGCTGAAAGCATCTCTTCCAATGTTTCCATGGGATAGTCACTTACATATCTCGCACACTGCACAAGTCTTCTGACGCTGGTTCTGGCATCGTTACTATGAATCGTTCCAAAGAACCTCGCCCCTGTACTCATGGCTGTTGTAAATACATGAAGTGCTTCTCCGCCCTTAATCTCACCTATGACGAAATTATCAATGTCCTGCAAAAGTCCAAGCCTTAACTCATCCTCCAACGTAAAATCCGTAACCACATCATTCTTTCTAACCGTCATGGTGTGTTCGAACTGTATCTGTGGATGCACATTTGAATAAAGCTCATCGGACTCCTGCGATACCAGAACTGACTCATCAAATGGAATCCAGTCCAGCATGTTATTTAGTAGCGTAGATTTTCCGGATCCACCTCGACCGGAAATCAAGAATCCATATCCGCTAAGAATACGGTCTTTCAGATAATCCATAGCCTCATCATCCAGCATGCCGTTATCTTTCAGGTACTCCCATGAAAGCTTTTCCTTTGGCATCTTACGGATATGCAGATTATTTATCTCTGTTGATGTAATGCAGGATAGTTGCACATCAATTCGGAGATAAAAAGCATCCACGCCTTTTCTGTCCGTGCAATGGTTCAAGGCATATTCTTCTGACTTACCAAGTCTGTGAATGCGAAGAATTCTGTCATACCATGTCCTGTAATCCTCTTCTGAATCAAAGCTCACATCCGTCAAATACCTTTGCCCGTTTGCCTTCACAACAATGTGGTCATACGCCAAAACCTTAATATCTGATACCTCTTTCGAAAGGATCAGCGGTGTAAGGACGTAATACCCAAACACTGCATCACTAAGCATTTCCATCAACGTCTTTCGCATATCCTCCGACAAATCAGGACGATGCCTTGCAAGGTAATCGCCAGCCCGGTTCATAAGCATGATGAAGTCCTGCTCGGTACCGGTAATGCATTTAGTAATCAGTGCAGGATTTAAGTCACATACATTTGCCTTTAATGACAAAAACACTGACTTAAGTTCTTTTTCCTGATACTTTGACTCCACATGATAAATGGCAGACTTACATTTAAGCCTGCCATCACTTGCCGGCTTATAATTTAGCTGCATTTTCCTCACCTCCTAAATTACATTTGGGTTGGAAAAACGCTCATTACTAAACTCGCCGTACATTTTCTGTAATATTATTTCTGCTGATATCACAACGCTTGATGCGATAATCTTTCTGAATCTCGTATATCTTCTGATTAAACTCCTTCTCCGACATGGTAAGAGATGATATTTCATCCCCAACATGACCATCCTTATCAATAATGGCAATGACAGTTTCCACTGTAGGCTTGCCGTCTTTCATTGCCGGTCTTGTTACCACACGAATCTTTATATCCGTATCAGCTGGGATGATATACTTCATATCACTCGCATATATGCCATAACGCTTGGCTTCATATAATGCATTGCTATGACCGATTGCATGAAAGAAAGAATAATTATCGCTAACTGTCTTAAGCTTCCCGTTTTCTACAAATGCTTTGATTGCCTTATACTGTGCATTCAATTCTTTGTCCTGCGCCTTCAGATATTCAAACTTTGTATTCAGCTCAAATACCAGCTCCGCTACTTCTTCCACGCTCTTTCCATACCCAACCTCCAGCCTATGGCATAATTCCTTATATCGTTCAAAATCATCTCTATATTCGCTGTAACCATAAACATCATAAAGGCAAGCCCGAACCATGTATTTCTTCATTTCCTGATATATGGAAGTGATTGGTTTGTACTCCTTCATAAGGCTTCGGACATCTTTTCTTTCCTGTGATATCTGCTTACGAAGCTCGATGATTTTTTCCATTGCCGTGTTTGCATGATCATTTCCACCGGAATAGTGTCTGACCAGCTTATAAACATACCCGACATTTTTAAGTTCATCCGCCATCTTCTGCATCTGCCAGTTATCCCACCTGACTTCACTCCATGGATTTCTGCCAAGACGAAGAAGATGTACTGCTTCCTGCTTTTCCTCTTTCGTCATATCTTTATATGCCTTCATTTTCTTTGGTACGATATTCGCCATCTCTTGTGGCATAACCGCAGAATAATAATCCCCTGCAACAACAGGTTTAAAGGGATCATATTTTGAATCCAGCCTTTTCTTTATCGCCGAGATGGAATAGTTTTCTCCCAGTTGTCCGCTTCGAAGTGCAAACGGCATTTCCTCTGTCTGCAAAGAAATATTTCGCCCCACATTTACCGTAAGGCCTTCGTTTCTTAAATATGCGACGAATGCATCAAACTCATCCGTCTGCTCGATGGCAATATCAACAAGTTCCCGAAGCATAATCTTACGCTGCGGAAATGGGATCGGATCTTTTACCTTTTCCTTCTTCCATGTTTCATTTGGAGTAAACCCATATTTTTCAGCCAGCTTATTTACTTCCACTTCCATAACCTGACGCATAAAGGATTTATCCATATGAATCTTTTTGCCATCCAAGCCCACGGTATTTATGATGAAATGAATATGCAGGTTCTCCGTATTGGTATGAACTGCATATACAACCTGATGCTTGGGAAAAATACTCTCCATCAGTTCATTTAAAAGTTCCATAAGCTTTGCAGCATTCTTCGGATCTGACTCTGAAGCATCAAGAGAAATGATTCCATGTGTTGCCACTCTGCCATCAAGCTTTCCGTAAAACTCTTTTATCTGCATCATTTCATCTGTAGCATGGGAAATATCAGATATATGCCTGCATCCCACATAAAGACCTGCCACTGTCTTGATTTCATTCGTAACATAGGTAAGCTCATTCCCCAGCTGATTTGCATTAGCTATATTTAGCGGAACACCGGTCTTTTCAGGGTTCTCAATATAATCAATGGAATCCGATATCTGCGTTGCCGCACTTCTTGTTGAACTACCGGCTTTTACATTCCATACCTTAACAACGATTCCTTTTGCCATCGCAACCTCCTAAAAAAAGGACCGCCCATAAAGGACGGTCCCAACTGCTATGCCAGCTTTTCGTATTCCGATAAAACCTGCATGGTAATATCTTCTCTTAAGGTCGGTGCCATCGGGAAACAAATGTCTTTGTATTCACCCTTCTGGTTTTCCCTTGACGGGAAGCCCACAAAAAGCTGTCCATCATCCTTTCGCTCCAAAACCCTGATTCCACATACCACAAAGTCTCCATCCAATGTGATACTTCCATACGCCTTACAGCTATCGGTGGAATCTGACTTTTTGAGTCTGACTTCCGTTACCTGCATGTAGCACTCCTCCTTATCTGCCCTTTCCGCGCTTCGGAGCAGGTTTTGCTTCGCTCGCGGCCTCTGTCTGGGTCGTTTCCTGAGAAGCCTCCTGGGCTTGATTCTGCTCCTGCGCCTGCTTTTCCACCTGTGCGTTATACTCATCAATTACCGCTCCGGTAATATGAGCATATAATTCCTTACTAAGTGGAAAAGCCAAATCCTCATAGGATCCATCTGACTTTGCTCTGGAAGGGAACGCCACAAAATTGTGGCCGTTCTTATCCTCCATCACTCTTACTCCACGAACTGCAAATGCTCCGTCAAGTGCGAAGCTACCGATTGCCTTTACCGCATTGTCGGTATTGAGCAAATTAAGTCTTACTTCTGATACCTGCATAACATTTCCTCCTATCTGCGTGTGTGGCGAGGACGGTTGCCCTCTGCTACCGGTTCAACTGACATGTTCTCGGCACCTGATGCCCTCTTAAGTTCTTCCATCGTTGTGTCAGCAAGAGACAATGTCTTCTTGGCTGCATCGAAACGATAAACATGATCTGAAAGCTGTTCCTCCTCGGAAACCTGAGTACCATTTACCTCTCTTACCATCTCGGATAAGGTCTCCGGTGTACCCATATCGGTACTTACCGCAATAACCTCATGCACAGAAGAAGGTAAGATATAAAGATCGGTTCCGACCTTCTTGGAAAGCTCAGAAAGTGCATCTTCATAAAACATGGATGCTGCACCGTTGACCTTTGCCACATTGGAGATAATGTACATCTGCTGTGTCGGAGGCATTTCCTCAAACATCACGTCTGCCATCTCCGCAGGCATACCGTCTTTTCCAAACATCTCTCTCATAACTTCATTCATGGACTGGATTGTTACCGGAAGGATTTCCTTCGTATTTGCAACAGCAAGTTCATAAAGATCATCCGCAGTCACTCCCCACATAGCCATGTGCTCATTACGGATGGTAATGGTTGCAGTGCCTTCCGAATCGCGACCAATCATCACCTTATAGATAAGGGATAAATCCTCTTTCTCCTTATGCGGAATCTGTGAAAGCAGCTTCGCATTACGCTGAGTGTTTACAGCCACCATAACGATATTGCTCTTCACAAAATCAAAGTCCTGAAACTTCTCCGCGATATTACCGAACTCTTCCGGTGCTTTGATATTGGATACCACTGTATGAGTGATCTGATCCATGATAGCATCCAGATCCTTGCCTTCCTCGTACTGCTTGAAATAGCCATCAAGGTAAACATTCGGAGCAATGTTGCTGTCCTCCGGAGTTACTGTAATCCCGTGAAGCACAAGACCATTGTTCTTCTCCACTTCATGGGAGCGGATCTGTGCGCCCTTGTACTCTTCCGGCAAACGCTCCGGAATAGTCATCAACGCATAATCCTGAAATTCAGAAAAATTAAGCATGTTTCTTCTCCTTTCTCTCCTTATTTTTTTTTGCAGCAATAAGTGTGTCGTATGCTAAAACCGCTGCTCTGTTGTTAGCATTCTTTTCGTAGTCAACGACTACATTTGTGTTGGTTACAAAATCCATAGCTTTTTCCTCCTTCTAAAAAATTTTGTTGGATTTGTTCCTACACCTTACATTTGGGTTGGAAAAATCCTTATTACTAAACTGAAGCAAATTTTTATCTACTTTTTTTCTTTACCGGAATCTGGATCTCTGATTCTTCCGACATTTCCTGCTTTGCTTCCAACTCCGCAAGCTTTTCATCAATCTTTGTTACCAGTTCATTTGCTGTATTCTTTATAAGTTCCAGATTCTCTTTAAGTTCTGACACTTCACGATCTTTGCTCCAGCCGGTTATATATCCAAAGCTGTAATCACCGGTATCAAGCCCCAGCATTCCTGCTACCCAAAACGCAGTACTCTCAGCCTGAATCTCCTTACTCTGCTTGTCCCACTTATCTTCTTTACTGCCATGACCATAGGTTGCATGAGCGATTTCATGAAGCATGGTTTTAATAGTCTGAAGCTCCGGCATTCCTTCCTGCACCACGATTCGCATTTCTGTCGGCGAATAAAAGCCATTTGCAGAACCGGGCACCTCTTCAAAACTCACCGGAACCGGACTGATTGATATCAGTACTTCTTTTAGCTTCTCGTAATCCTCCACACCTGCTTCCAGCCTCGTGGTAAGTGACGGAAGCGGATCACCTTCTGTCTGTGACAGATCAAATACGTAGCACGGACGAAAAGACTTATATTCCCTTGTCACCCTCTCCGTGGACTGGGTACCATCATCGTTAAGTACCGGCTGATTTCTCTCATCAAACTTAGGCTCCTCAACTTCAACCTTTCCTTTTATAGGAGCAAAGATCATGATGCCGGACTCACCCTTTACCACGTTTCGATTAAACTCATTCCATTTCTTATATCCGCAGACATAACTTGCATGCGGACACTGTGATGCAATCAAAATGCAGTTGTTGATGCTGTAATTTGGAAACTTCGACATGACGGAAATATACTCAGCCCACTTGCCACTCTCGTATATCTCTTTTGTTCCTTTCATCAAACGTTCCTGAATCTCGCTCATTTTTTCTTCTCGATTAGACTTTGACTTTTTCACGCTTTTCACCTCCCTTCGACTTTTGGTCCACTGGACCAGAAGTGATATCAAGTGCTGTTCTTAAATCCTTAATTGCCTCATGCACGTACAAAATATCCCCGGCATCCATACCTTCCTTTAAACAAATGTGTTTAAGATGCAGATCTATATCCGAAAGCTTTGCTATCAGATTTTTATATCTGATGGAATCCGGCATTTGCTTCTTCTGCCCTGACAGGAGATAACAGAAGTACTGAGAACGGTTCATTCCAAGTTCATTTCTCAACATGTCGAACTTCGCTACTTCTTCCTCAGACAAAGACAGATGTACTTTCTTACTAATCATTTCCTTCTGCCTCCTCTTCCTTAAAATCATCAAAGACCATGTCTTCATCTACCTGAACGTGAATATCCACATCGCCATACGCCTCTTGCAAAAATCCCGGCGATTCAATCTGCGATTTTTCATCCGCAATATGAGTTCCATTCAACTTTTGGTCCACTGGACCAAAAGTGGTCTTTAACATCTTGCAAGCTTCACAGGCAGCACCTGTCTGATCATTTTTCAAAAGCAACTCCTTAAATGTCTGTATCTCTTCCACAGGCACCAATCTGAAATGACAAGGTTTTCCACAATAATTCGCCACCGCCTGCCAATCTCCACATAACAGTTCCCTTACGGTCTGTTTCTTGATATGTGCTTCACTTGCCGATAATGCCTGTTTTAAAAATGAATGGATGGTTCTGTAGTTTTGGTATTCTTTGGGTTGCTCCAAAAGCTGAATCACATAATTTGCATCAATGCAGTAATCCCCTGCATAAGTAAGCAATGCCTCCATCTCAGGATCCCCATGGAAATACCACAACGCATAGGTAGTAAGCTTCGTCTGGTTATCCATCTCGTTGTTTTCAATCAACAACCGAATCGCCTTCTGCCTCTCGATATCCTCCTGACTTTCAACGACCTGTTTGGGTTCCTGCCTGTTAAGAATACTTTTAAACGCCCTTCCGTCCTTGAACTGACTACACACACGCCGGATGACATTTCGAAAGGTAAGCGCCTTATCCGGTTCTACCTTCCTCTCATACGGGCTATCAACTTCCGTCTCCTCTGTTGATTTAGATGCATACTTTACAAAATCGATATCTGCACCGGGGCTATCCTTAAAGAAATCCTTTGCAAGAACCTCGGCAGGTTCGGATACTACAGATGCAGGAATCAAGATTTTCTTATCCATGTCCGACAAAATAGATGCACATATCCCTTCCGATACCTTCTTTTTCAATTCCGCAATTTCTTCATCTTTTGCCGCCAGTTCATCTTTCAGCTTTTTGGTCTCGGCAACAGCAGCATTCTTGTCTTTTCGCATTGACTCAAAGCTTTGTGATTTTCCCGTGGTAACAGTCGGGATATCATCTTCAGGTTTCTTTTTCTTTTCAGAAATATCCGCCGTAAGATTTAACTCAGCACAGACTTCTTCTAATTCCTTAGATAAGGCTTTTAAATCTAAACTGACCTTTCCGTCTTCCACCGTAATAAAGGGCATTTCACCATCTCTTGCGGATGCCACACACTTACGGGCATTTGTATTGCTTCGGCCATTATTCTCCAGATACTTTTTTGTATCTGTTTCTGTGTGTTGTCCCTTGGATAGATATGAATACAGATCTATATAGGTATCCAAAGGATGTAAAATTGTTTTCTTCGTACCCATGAATCGTTCCTCCCTTCGGGTAATCTTCTAAATTACATTTGGGTTGGAATTATCCTCATTACTAAATGGGCAATAAAAAAACAGGCATTTCAGCCTGCTAACCTTCCGCCACTGATTGGCATTTTCATCTCCGCTATGTGTTGGCGAGTCCTTTTTTATCACTTCACATAAATTGCTTTCTTTTCTACTTCGCCAAGTCTTGGTTCCAGTAAAATCAATGCTTGCCACCCTTCGGTCATTTTGGTCTTTCTTTGGTGGGTCATCCTATAGAGTGATTAACAGGATACGCCTAAAGTTACAACCACTTTACGCAAAATACTCCGTGCTCCTATGTCGCCCGCTTTAGGGTATCCTTCCCTAAAATCATCTTAGTCCACTTTTGGTCCACTGGACCAAAAGTTAAAACCCCCTCCAATCTTTACTCATAAGTTGACTGCAGGGACCCACGGCTGTGCAAAAAGGCATAAAGAAAGGCTCCCATACCCGAGTAATCAAAACCCGAATAGAGAGCCTTTTCGTGAGAGACAGCTTAGCACAGCCGTCACCTACAGTAAACATATGTAATTTTAGTCTTCATCATCAAAAGTGCTTCCAAATGAATTATTGTTATCAACAATATGCATCTCACCGGATTCCATATCCATTGCCATTCCTCCGCCCATATCCTGCATCATATGGCCTTGTGTATCCATCATCATACCACCGCCCATATCCATACAGAAATCTCCGTCCGTATAATCAAATCTGTCCATAATCATCTACCTCCGTTAATTTAATTGAAAAATCCCATGACCATCACAAGTTCTTTGAACTTGATAGAGGCAATCATCAATCCAAAATGTAATCTTATCCGCGGCCTCATCATTCGTAGCAATATTAGTACATGTTAAATTGCTAATTGCATTTGTTCCACCACAATTTTTCGGAAGAATATGATGGATATTCCAACCACAATATATTGCTTCTCCATCCTCCTTAATAAAGAAGTTTGGGTTACCATATCCATCTCTACACATTAAATATCCATGGAAATCCTCTGCAAATCTTGCATCACCGTAATGTTTCTCCCACAGCTTGAATGCATTCTTCTTGTTAATCTTCATATGCTCACCTCCAAACCTGACCCAAAATAAAAAAGCCTGTACACTATGTATGCACAGACTAACAGGTCAGACTTCAGACTTTACACACATAGTTAATAAAGTGCTTTGAATCCAAAACACTCTAATAAAAATATGTGTAAAGCTTCGAAACAATAACTTACGCACCGAAGGTTTATCATTACTTTCTCCGGAAATCAACTAGAATGAATGTCCCCAGATAGTTTCGTAAGGTTTACATTATACACAATACCATTATATCTTTACTCCCGACAGCATATTAGACTTAGTCTATGCATGACTTCTAGTAAATACACCACGGACTCCTTCATAACATGTACCATCGGAGATAATAATGATCTTTACGCTATCGATTATACTCTGTTTTAAAATATGTCGCAATAATAGAAAAACTATTTATTACTCATTCAGCAATTCATTTTCAATAATATCCAATAATGCACCTGATGTATTAAATACTATTCTTAATTGATTTATTAGCTGCTTTTGCTTATCTGGATTATTCGCATTTTGTTTTAATAACAACAAAGATTTATTTACACTCACACGGGAAGCTTCAACTAAAGCTTCCTTAGCCACATTTTGACCTTTGTTTTTTCCCTTTAGAATGTTTTCCAAAAAATCTTCTTCTGGTTCTACACGCTCAATCCATTGTAATTTTCTTGAATTAGTCTGTTTTCCAACATATCTCCGGCATGTTGTAACATACCCATATATTGCTTCATGAATTGCGTTTGTCGTAACGTCATATTTAGCAGCAAGCTGACTCTCATTTATACCTTTCATATAGGTTTTCACAACACTTTTTTGAAAGCTTGTTACTCCAGCCTTTGACGCATATTTCATCAATTCTTCTTCGCGAATTATATCTCTTAAATAATGTGCTTTCTTTCTCTCCATACTTCCCCCTCCAGTCTACGTATACAACTTTACCTCTTATTAATTTTACTTTTTCTCAATTCTGTCAGCAATGATAATCCTCTCTTATTATGAATCATATGTTGACTGCAGGGACCCACGGCTATGCAAAAAGGCATAAAGAAAGGCGCCCATACCCGAGTAATCAAAACCCGAATAGAGAGCCTTTTCGTGAGAGACAGCTT
>OLSN01000071.1_pt1 | contig 105090 bp, 100 predicted proteins | sample 1672411 | NCBI WGS metagenome assembly OLSN01 (sample SAMEA3136683, study PRJEB25190) | human gut metagenome | biome: human gut; feature: human-associated habitat; material: faeces | place: Austria | collected 2013 | reverse complement strand
AGATCTACTACAAGTTCGAGGGCAACAACACCTCCGGCTCGCACAAGCTCAACTCGGCGCTCGCCCAGGCCTACTACGCCCAGGAGCAAGGCCTCGACAAGATCACGACCGAGACCGGTGCCGGCCAGTGGGGCACCGCGCTTTCCGAGGCGGCCGACCATTACGGCGTCGACCTCGACGTCTTCATGGTGAAGTGCTCCTACGAGCAAAAACCCTTCCGCCGCTCGATTATGCAGACCTTCAACGCGACCGTCACCCCGTCGCCTTCCGACACGACCGAGATCGGCAAGAAGATGCTCGCCGACCATCCCGACTCCACCGGCTCGCTTGGCACGGCGATCTCCGAGGCAGTCGAGCGCGCCCTCAACGTCCCCGAGAACAAGGGACGCTACCAGCTCGGCAGCGTGCTCAACCAGGTAGTGCTGCACCAGTCCATCATCGGCTTGGAGAGCTACGAGGCCATGAAGGAGCTCGGCGAGTATCCCGACATCGTCATCGGTTGCGCGGGTGGCGGCTCCAACCTCGGCGGCCTCATCGCTCCGTTCATGCGTGACAAGCTGCGCGGCGACAAGCCCGACACGCGCTTCATCGCCGTCGAACCCGCGAGCTGCCCGTCGCTCACGCGCGGCAAATACGCCTACGACTTCGCCGACACTGGCCAGACCTGTCCGCTCGTCAAGATGTACACGCTGGGCAGCGGCTTTCTGCCCTCCCCCGACCACGCCGGCGGCCTGCGCTACCACGGCATGAGCCCCATCGTCTCCAAGCTCAAGCACGACGGCTACATGGAGGCCGTCGCCGTGAAGCAGACTGACGTCTTCAAGGCGGCCGAGGACTTTGCCCGCCTCGAGACCATCCTGCCGGCGCCGGAGAGCGCGCATGCGATTTTCCAGGCCATGGAGGAGGCGCGCAAGTGCGCCGAGACCGGCGAGGAGAAGACGATCCTCTTCGGCCTCACCGGCACGGGCTACTTCGACATGTACGCCTACGAGGCCTATAACCGCGGTGAGATGACCGACCACATCCCCACCGACGAGGAGCTCGAGGTCGGCTTCGCGACCATCCCCTCCATCGAGGGCATCCAGTAGCGGGGATCTCGCCCGTCGCAAAACCCTGTCTCAAAATGTGCTCTGGTGTTCGTTACGGCGACCACCAGAGCACGGCTCTTGACATCGACTCCGAGTATCGCCCGATTTTGTGGTGTGATGATCGAGAGCGCAACCGCAGGCACACATTTCTTGACAGCACCCTCCCAGCACACATTATCTAAGTCTCGTTTTGCAAATCGTTTATGTGTCGAAACCCACCTGTTACCGGGGGATACTCCACTCAATTGGAGTTGTAGATACCCCTTGAAGGAAAGGTGGGGATACTCTGGTTCGAACTCCACAAAGGCCGATGCCGGGCGCGAGGCTCATATACTTCCGTTTGGATATACGCAAACGACATGAGACCGGTTTGGAGATACATGGGCAAGAACCTCGACGCACGCGATATGACGAACACGAAAGCGAAAGCCGCGACGGCCAGGCGGCAATCCCTTGCCGTCAGGGCGCGTGGCTTTGTCTCGTCACGTCTGCGGTTGCAGGGCACGGCCATCGCCCACGAGGACACGCTCGTCATGTCGCCGGTCAAACTGCCCGGTGCCGACCATGCGCGCAAGCTCGACGAGAAGGCATCGTCGTTGTGGCGCAAGACCAAGTGCTTCTTCTCGCAGCTCGCGCTCACGAAGGAAGACGAGACTGCCTATTTCGAGCCGAGAACATGGGCCTTCTGGCGCGGCATCATCATGTACTTCTTCCTCTTCAGCGTCGTGGGGCATTGGATGGAGATCCCCTACTGCCTTTCGATGGATGCGCTCTTCGGCATCGTCGACGCAGACTACGCCATCTTCCTCGACGAGCTCTACGTCCCCTACTGGGTCTACGGTGCCGGTGCCGCGGCGATAACCATATTGCTGCTTCCGCTTAAGATACGGCTCGTGGGCAGACGAAAGACCATGTGGGGCGCCGCCCTCGAGTTCTTCGTCATGGCGGTCGTGCTCTGCGCCGCGCTCGAGTGCATCATGGGGTGGATCGTCAACCAGCCGGACGCCCTGGGCGAGTATCCCTACTGGGACAACTCGCAACTCCCCTTTAACATCTTCCAGCAGGCCTGGCTCGTCAACGACATCTTCCTGGGGCTCGTCACGCTCGGCTACGTCTGGTTCGCGTTTCCCTTCTGCCAGAAGTTCTGCAAGCTCATCGGCGATAAGGCAGCCGATGGGCTGTTCTGGGCTGTCATCGCGGTTTTCGCGATAATCTGCGTTCTCACCTACGCCCTCTAGCGCGTAAACGGGTATCATGGCGCCTATATGGTCAACGCGCGTGGATGTCCCGCGCTAATTCGCGCCATGCAAGGCGTCCCAAAGGAGAATGGCTATGGAAATCGACCGCAAGGCGTTCCGCTCCCTGAGCAGCGGACTCTACATCATCTCGTCTATCGACGCTGATGGCAGGCTATGCGGATGCGTGGTCAACACACTTCTGCAAGTCGCATCCGACCCCGCCCAGCTGCTCGTGTCCATCAACAAGCAGAACGCGACGGCAGATGCCGTATCCACCAGCAAGCGTTTCTGCGCGAGCGTGCTCTCGCAGGACACAACCATGGACCTCATCGGCACCTTCGGCTTCAAATCAAGCAAGGACATCGACAAGTTCTCCGAATTCGACCACGACATATGCGAATCGGGTCTCCCCCGCCTCACGCATGACACGCTCGCCACGTTCGAGGTATCCGTCGATTCCACGGTCGACGTGGGAACCCACCTCGTGTTCATCGGCACCGTCAAGAGCGCCGAGGTCGTGGGCGAGGGAACGCCCATCACCTACGACTACTACCACCGTGTGCTGCGCGGAAAGACGCCGAAAAAGGCTGCCTCGTACAACGATGGCGACGACCCGGCAAAGGACGAGATCGTCGAGGTCGAGGAGACGGCATCCTCGGAGCAAAAGGTCGCATGGCGCTGCAAGATGTGCGGCTATACCGTCGAAGGCTATCCGGACGGCCTTCCCGAAGACTGGCGCTGCCCCCTGTGCGGCATGGGACGCGACTACTTCGAGAAGGTGCTCATCTAGTCGCTCATTCCAAACGCGAATGAGGGCTCTGGCCGCATCGGCCCACGCCATAACGATATAATGTGTCAATTGCACATCTCGCGAAAGGACGATCATGGGTTTTCTGGAAGGTAAGACCGCAATCATCACGGGCGGCGGTTTCGCCGCGCTCAAGAACGGCGAGCCCGGCTCCATCGGCTACGGCATTGCCACGGCATACGCCAAGGAGGGCGCCAACCTCGTCATCACCGGCCGCAACGTGAAGAAGCTCGAGGACGCCAAGGAAAGGCTCGAGGCCGCCTACGGCATCCAGGTGCTTCCCGTCGCCGCCGACGTGAGCGCCGGTTCCGACAACAAGGCGACCGTGCAGGCAGTCGTCGACGCCGCCATCGAGAAGTTCGGTCGCATCGACGTGCTGGTCAACAACGCGCAGGCCTCGGCTTCCGGCGTCACGCTCGCCGATCACACCACCGACCAGTTCGACCTGGCCATCTACTCGGGTCTCTACGCGACCTTCTACTACATGCAGGCCTGCTATCCGCATCTCAAGGAGACGAAGGGCTCTGTCATCAACTTCGCGTCCGGTGCCGGCCTCTTCGGCAACTACGGGCAATGCGCCTACGCCGCCGCCAAGGAGGGCATTCGTGGCATGAGCCGCGTGGCCGCCACCGAATGGGGTCCCGATGGCATCAACGTCAACGTGGTCTGCCCGCTTGCCTGGACCGCGGCGCTCGAGAACTTCCAGGAGGCCTATCCCGAGGCGTTCGAGGCCAACGTCCACATGCCGCCGATGGGTCACTACGGCGATGTCGAGAAGGAGATTGGCCGCGTCGTCGTCCAGCTCGCCAACCCAGACTTCAAATTCATGAGCGGCGAGACGCTCACGCTCGAGGGTGGCATGGGCCAGCGTCCGTAGGGTTTCCTTGCGTCATGCGTCACCGCGCCCGGTTCGGCACCACGCCGAGCCGGGCGTTTTTTCGAATGGGATGCGTTGCGTGTGAGACACATTGGACAGGTACGTCTGTCTCACACGTCATCCTTCTTGCTCTAGAATGCAGATGAACGGTTTCGTCACATGAGGAGACGCATGAAGAAGAAGAAGAAGGACCTCATAACCCTGCTCGCGGGTGTGGCCGTCATCGTCTTTCTCGCGGTCTTCTTCATGCGCGGCGACCAGTTGCAACACCTCATCCAGACCATCGAGCGCGGAACTCCCGTCTTCCTGCTCGCCGGCCTCGTCTTCCAGCTCGGCAAGTACTTCACGCAGGGACTCTCGTTCACCTGGTGCTTCAAGGCGGCGGGCACGTCGATGCCCATCGGCGAGAACGTCATCCTCGTCTTCCAGACCTTCTTCATGGACACGATCATTCCCTCGTTCAACATCTCGGGGACCTCCGTGGTCATCGAGGCAGCCACCAAGCGCGGCATCGAATCGGGACGCGCCACGGGCGCCGCCCTGCTACGCCAGGTCTCGATCAGTGCCGCCTTCGTCATCATCATGATCATCGGCTTTGCCATCCTGCTCGTCATGGGCAAGCTCGAGACAGGCTGGCTCATCCTCGGTATCGGCGCTGTCGTGGCCGTGGGCGCGATCGTCGCCGCCATGGCGCTCGCGGCGCTGCATCCACAGTTCCTGCTCAAGATCATCGCGCCCATCGAGCACGCCATCGACAAGGTACTCGCACGGTTGCACCGCCACGACATCGACACCTCGGTCAAGAAGCTCGTGGATACCTACTCGTCATCGGCCAAGGACATGGTGCACAAGGTCCCGAGCATCGTCATCGAACTGGCCTGGGCCGTCGTCGCCAATATCTGCGAGATCATCTGCTTTGCCTTCGTGGGACTTGCCTTCGGCATGGACGATTTCACGGCCGTCATCTGCATCTACGTGGTCGTCACGCTTGCGGCCATGGCCTCGCCCATCCCCCAGGGCGTGGGCGTCGTCGAAGCCGCCGCGCTCGTCGCGTTCACGATCTTCGGCATCGAGCAGGCGACCGGACTGGCCGTCATCATGGTCTACCGGCTCATCTGCTTCTGGCTTCCCTTCATCCTGGGTGCCATCCTCATGCGAAAATGAGACAACGTCCCTGAGCAACTGTCTCATTTTGCGCCACGTGGTTCGAGCCATGCCAGCCATGCCTCGGCGTCTTCCTGCGTCACATCGATGAGCGCGTAGGTGGTACCGCCCACGCCGGCTGCGGTGCGTGCCTTGATGGTCGCGGTGTGCGCCATGCGCTGCAGCGGATTGGTCTTGGTGTAACCGTACTGGATCTTCTGACGCGGAAAGGTCACGGTCGACGTCGAGAAGCCGCCGTTGGTCACCTGCATGAAGCGGCGATTGAAGGCGAAGCTCGACGAGCGAGCCCACAGGACGGCTCCGATGGCACTCACGACCACGATGATGGCGGCGAGTATGTAGCAAATCATGCACGTCGAATCGAGAAGATCGCGCGTACCGATGGAAAACGTCATGCCGAGTGCATGGATGCTCACGGCTACATCGTCAACCCACAACCCCATGGTGAGCTGGAAGACGGCCACGATGACGGCGAGCCAGAATCCGGCGCCCTGCACGATGCAGCGACGCGTGAGGGCACGACGAAGCGCGACGGGAGCGACCTTGCGCTGGTCAGTCGGGACATCCTCGAATTCGGGGACGAGCCCGGCGAGAATCTGCGGGACCTTCGCGAGCTTCACGAAAGGATGGATGACGATGCCGCGCTTGGCACGCGCGTTCTTGCCGTCATCGCCCTCTGCATTCGCGTCGACCTTGGCAAGCGACACCTCGCAGTAACCGAAGATCCTGCGGATGAACGACTGGGTGACCACGACGGCCTGGACGCGTTCGATGTCGACGCCCTGGAAGGTGTGCTGCAGCAGACCGTATTCGACCTCGATACGACTCTCGCGCCGACGTGCCCTGAACCCGCCATAGCCGATGCACGACGCGATGACGGAGAGGACCCACACGATAACGATGAAGCCGATCACCATGCTGGCAAGCGCAACCATGCCCGACTGGATAACCTGCGACCCGACGTCGGCCACCACCGCGGAAATCGCATCGTCCGCCGAATTGGGCAAGATGTCGAATATCGATCCCACGATCTGCACGAGACCGATGACGATACCCATGAGCAGGACCGCGAAGCTCGTATTGTTGGAGAGGCCGGCCAAGACGAGCTCCTTGTTGGAAAGGCCGTACTCGTAGCTCACGCGCCCGCCGTCATAAGCCTCGCCGGCGAACACCCCGCCGAGCTCATCCCACGCCTCCTGGCCCACGTCGAGTATGTTGCGTCCCTCGCGTTCGTCTTGGGGCGGCACGGGTGCGCCTGGTCTTTGCGGCCGCGTCCCCTGCGTCTGGGGGCGGGCGGATTCCCGGTAGCTCACGCCGCGTATCGAGGCATCCTTGCGGGCGAAGAGCTCGCTCCTAAGCCATTCCGCATCGTGTTTGGTGACGTAGGGGACGACGACGGCCTTGTTGTTGGCGCCGCCGGCCGTGTCGATATAGAGCGTGCGCACGCCAGCGATGCGCTGCAGCAGCGACGCCTTCTGGTCGACCGACTGCACCTTGTTGTAGGGCACGTGCACGCGCTTCTTGGTAATGATGCCGCTGTAGAGATTGAACTCGTCAGGACCTAGGACGTAGTACAGCCGCTTGTAGGCAAGCCAGTGAACGAGAAAGACGATCGCGACGAAGACGACAAAAGCAGCGAGCGAGATACCCGCCGTCACCGCGATCACGAAACCGACCTCGGCTCCCCCGCCGTGCATCCCCTCGGAAATGGCACCGATGATGCTCGAGAGCATCGAGACGACGGCGACGACGAACACGGCGAGGACGACACGCAGCGTCCCGAGCCAGATATAGCTGTGATGTACCTGGTGCCTGACGGGTTCCGAAACCGCCGTGACGCCCTGGTCCCGCGAATCCATCCCGTTCATTACACGTCCTCGCGGGCCAGGCGAGCGAGCTCGGCGGCACGATCACGCAGCTCCTCCGCGCTCTGGGTGTCCAAACCGGGAATCTCGTGCGATCCGGCCGCGGTGGAAACCGTGACTGAGGCTAGCTTGAAGGCTCGCAAGATGGGGCCCTGGCGCGTGTCGGTGTTCTGCACGCGAATGAACGGGATGATGTAGCGCTTGCGCCAGATGATGCCCTTGGCGATGTCGAGGTACTCGTCGGAGAGCTCGTAGCGCCAGCGAACGTAGCGGATTGGTGGCAGGATCACGAGGAAGATGAAGAGCATGCCGACGAGCGCGGCGACAAGCGCAATGCAGACGACACCGGCCCAGCTCTCGCCAGGATCGACCGCGACGACGATGGCGAACGGGACGAAGCAGCAAACAAAACCGAGGATGATCCAAATGGCATCGTTTATGCGCCAGACGTTCTTTATTCTCGGATCCAGCTTCTGCTCCGGCAATGCGCGCATGGATTCACCTCTTCGCTCGATGACGGGATCGTTCATGAACCGAGAGTATAACAGGAGGGGACTGGGACAAGGGGGCAGATCATTTGACCTCTCGTATACTCGAGCAAAATATCATTCATACATTTCAATAACATTCTCATATTATTCCGTGAACGGATACAAATAGCCCATAAACGTGCTATCCTGACTATAGAATATATATGGCGAGAGAAGGAGGCTCCCCATGAATAAGGAAAGAATGCACGAGCTCGTCGAGGGCATACACATGATAGACGAGATCGACCCCGCGGACTTCAAGACCATCAAGACGGACTTCGAGTTCGAGGAGCCACCTGCCGTCTCCATCTACATGCCCGTCCAGCACACCGAGCGTGACATGCGCCGCAACAACTGGGATCGCATCGAGTTCAAGGACCTGGCAAAGGAGGCCAAGCGCCAGCTGCTCGCCAGCTGGGACGAGCGCGAGGTCAAGCCCATCCTCGAGAAGCTCGACTACATGTCCAAGCGTCAGGACATGGAGCTGTGGCTCGAGGCCAAGAAGGGCCTCGCCTTCTTCCTCAACACCAAGACCTGCTACGTCTACAACATGGACATGACGCCCAAGGCCCAGGTCGTCGTCGGCGACGATTACGACTTCGCCCAGCTCAACGGCGAAATCATCGAGGATACGGCATCGCGTTTCAAGCTGCTGCTCCTCAACGCGGATTTCTTCGCCGTACTCGACGGCAACGACCAAGGCGTGCATTTCGAGGAGTTCCCGGAAGACGTCAAGCACTACTTCGCCGAGACCTTCCCGGAGTTCGACGGAGAGGTCACGGCGCTTGACTACTATAGCCTCGAGGACCACCTACCGCCCTATCACGGCTGGAAGTCTCGCAATGATGTCAAGCAGGAGGAGGCACGCAAGTTCTTCCGCTATGTCGACAAGGTGATGAACGACGAGATCGTCCGCGACGAGACCGACATCCCCGTCATCCTCGTGACCGCGCCGGAGCATCTCCACGACTTCCGCGAGGTATGCACCTTCAAGGCCCTGTATCCCAAGGCCATCGAGAAGGACCCGCGCGGTCTCACGGGCGGCGAGCTCGTCGCCGACGCACTCGAGGTGCTCGGCAGCTAGAGGCGCAAGGGACAGACGATCATGACGAAGGGCAAGGGCAAGCGCATCGCACTGTGGGCCATCGGCATCGTGGCGGGCGTGCTCGTCCTCGCCCTCGTCGTCATCAACATCTACGTGCGCGTCGCGTACCACACGTACTACTCCGAGGCGCAGCGCGAGTTTAACATCCCCGGCATCCACGACGGATTCGTGTGCCAGGACCTCGACTACTACGATGGGGGTTCATGCTGGCTGTTCAGCGGCTACGATGCCGGCGGCGGAGCCTCTCCCCTCTACCGTCGCGATGAGGACGGTAGCGTCGCACGCTTCTACGCCAAGCTTCCCGACGGGACGATCTACGATGACCATGGCTCGGCCATCACGACGACGGACCGCTACGCCTTTTTGGCGTGCGAGGACGGCTACCTCGTCTTCGACGCGGCTGACCTCGCCACCGTCAGCGCGGGTGGCATGGTGAGCGCCGTCAGCTCGGTCGACCTCGAGATAACGCCGGCGTTCATGAACGTCGAGAACGACACGCTCTACGCGGGCACCTTCCACCTCATCCCGAGCTACCCCGCCCCCGACGCGCACCACCTCATCGCTCCGAGTGGCAACGAGAACGCGGGTGTCATCTTCGCCTACCCCGCGGACGTGAACGCCCCGTACGGCTTTGCCACGCAGGCGGCCTACGTCTATTCCATCCCGGATGCAGTCCAGGGCATGGCAGTACTTCCCGATGGAAACATCATGCTCTCGAGCTCATACGGGCTCACCTCGTCGCATCTACGCGTCTACGATACGCAGACGGCGCAGCGAGGCGACGCCTTCCTGGTCGACGGTCGCGAGGTGCCGCTGTATTTTCTTGACACAGGCAATCTCGTGTCCGACCTTGTCGCCCCGCCCATGAGCGAGGGCATCGAGACACACGACGGGCGCATCTGGATATCCGAGGAATCCGCGGGCAACAAGTACCTCTTCGGCAAGCTCTACGGCGCGGGTTCGGTCTACTCCATTCCAGCAGACTAGGCCGTCTCGCTCGCGCCCGTTTCCACTGGCGCATCCGTGGGCTCATAGAAGACCGAACGTTCCTTTCCCAGCCGCTTGGCTTCGTAGAGGGCGGCATCGGCCTGCGCGTAGAGATCCGCGAAACCGACTCCACCTTGTGCAGGATCGTGCATGCACACGCCGACGGACACGCTCACGGGCGCGTTTCGCTCGGGCAGCACGTCGATTTGAGCCAGACCACGCTCGATGCGGTCGAGAATGGCGCACAAGGTGTCCTCGTCGGTCGTACCGGATATCGCGATGGCAAACTCGTCGCCACCCATGCGGCAGGCGATATCCGAGGATCGGATGACTTGGGAAAATACCCTGGCAACGTTGCGGAGCACCTTGTCGCCCATCGCATGGCCATACGTGTCGTTTATGCCCTTGAGGTCGTCGAGGTCGATCATGAGCAACGAGAAGGGCTCCTCGCGTTCGATCATGGCGTTGACCTGCATGGTGAATGCCTGGCGTCTCATGAGGTGCGTCAATTCGTCAAGATATAGACAGTCTGACCAAAAATGGTTGTAGACATCGCGCAGGACGTAGCGCACCTGCTGAATCTCATGCACGTCCTCGAGCTTGAGGACGTGTGCCTCATAACGCACGTCCTCGCCAAGACCGCGCAGCGCGGGCAGAACGTCGGGCAGGGAATCGGCTCCGCGCCAGCGCGACGGCGACAGGACGAGCAGGACGTTATCCGTGAAGGTGGCGCACATGAGCCCGCTTCCCTTGTAGGCGACTTGTTCGTTGGCCGCCTTCATCGCTCGCATGACCTCGGATTCCTCGCCAAAGAACAGGTAGCAGCCAAGTTCAATCTCATCCGAATCGGCGACCTTCTCCTGCAAGATCGTGCTGCAGGCGAGAAAGTTATAGAGCCCCGTCTTGGGAGACACGTAGAGACGGGCGTCCTCCATGGTGACCATGAGCCCGATCATGACCATGACGAGCGCCGGACTCGTGACGAACACATGGGGCCACGCCATCTGCACGGCCAATGCGACGACGAGCACGACCAGTGATGCCGCGAACACCATCCCGTTGGCATGCCCGAGCGTCGCGCGATGGCGAACGAGCAAGACGGCCAGCGTGACGATTGTGAACATGACCATGGCATAGAGCACGTAGACCTTGGGGCCAGACGAGTACGAGCCATGCGACGTGTCGACGTAATCGAGGGGCAAGACAAGTTCGGCGCAGACGACAAGCAGGCATATGACGCAACTCGTCATGATCAGAACGCGCTGGCTGACGCCTCCCGTCCGTTCGATGAGCATGAGGAGGTACACGAGCAGAAGGCCGCACCACGACACGAGCGTGATGAAAAAGACGAGATGGCATACCAGGTTGAGCCCCTCGGGAACGAGCGCGCGGTTATTGACCGCATATTCCATGGCCGTCGCGGCACACAGGTTCAAGACGGCGACGAGCCCCATCCATGAGAACACGCGCGAGGCCCTCGTGGGCAGACGTTGCTTGCGCAGGAAGAGCGCAAGGCAGTACAGCATGATGAGAAGGCACGCCAGTGGAAGGCGAATCTGCATGCACGTCGCCATCTACCCCTCCTACGCGGCGGACCTCTCGACCTTGATGCCCGGTGCGCCAAGGTGCACGAGCATGCAAGAGTCCTCGCCGAGCATGCCGTTGACACGATTCGTAAACGCCTCGACGCGCTCGTTGGGGACGATCACCTGGATGGTGCCGCCGAATCCGCCCCCGTGTATGCGCGCCGACCCGAACGGTTTGCCCTTCCCCAGCCCCGCGAGCTCTCCGAGCGCATGTTGGCACAGGGCGAGCGTCATCATGGCGTCCTCGTGCTCGCCGGGAAAGCCGACGTTCTGCAAATGCTGGGCCGATACGACACCCGAGCGGTTGGTGAGACAGATGAAGCGCCTGGCGTCATCGTCTTCCAGAGCCTCGAAGCGTTGGCGCACGAGGGCGAACTCCTCAAAGAAGGCGAGCCCACGCAGGGCGACCAGATCGCCGCAACGTTCGCGCACGAGACTGATATCGTCGAGGTAGCGCTCCATGCCGACGTCACGCAGCTGGGCGACGCCAAAGACATCCGCAGCCGACTGCATGTCCTGGGCGACCTGCGCGAACGATTCGGTCGAATTCTCGTGGCCGCTGCCGCAGCTGACGAGGACGTAGGTGTAGTCATCGCATGACGGCGGCAGGACGAGGGGGACCATGGCGGGGCTGACCCGATTTGCGAAGTCCATGTGTATGACGCCGCCATACGCGCAGGCAATCTGGTCCATGATGCCACAGGGCTTGCCGAAGAAGGCTCGCTCGGCATGCAGGGCCATCTGGGCCAGATGCAACGGCGTGAGACGTTTGCTGGCGTAATCGACATCCCCCGCCGCCGTGGCCCCATGCAAGCTGATCTTCCAGCCCCCGAGCACCGCCAACGCGGTGCCGACGCACAGCTCGAAGGCCGCAGAGCTGGAAAGCCCCGCGCCGGCCGGGATGTCCGATTGGAGTTCGAGCGTGCAACCTCGCAGCTCGACACCCTGTTGCATGAGCTGCGCCGCCATGCCGCGTACGAGCGAGATGGCCGTATGGCGTTCGCTTGCGCGCGAGGTCCAGCAATTGGGGTCGGCGAGGTTGATGACGCATTCCTCGTAGCCCCGGGATCGCACGCGTATGCAACTGCCGCGGCTAGCATGCGCATCGCAACTGATGCGACGGTCCACGGCCGCCGCGATGACGCAGCCGCCCTGATGATCCTGATGATTGCCCGCGAGCTCGGTTCTGCCGGGAACGCTGACATGGTAGTGATCGATGGTTCCAGACGCCTTGTGGTGCTCCGATGACGCGATGTCCATGGCCGGCCCTTTCTCGCGTACTTTGGTTTTTCGATTGTCCGCCTGGCAAATAATCTATATCGCGTATGATTGTACCACCAAGCGCGCCGTCTCCCCCGCTGGCGCGTCGGAAAGAATGGAGGCATGGGAACGATGTTCGATCTCAAGCGCGCAGCTGCGAGCGCTCTGCAAACGCATCCCGATGACGAGCTCACGCCTCTGCTCACGCCCTGGGGCGAATCGCTTGACGTCGATGCCGTCTTGCGGGAATATCCCCGTCCCCAGATGAGGCGCGAGTCGTACGCCAACCTCAACGGCTGGTGGGAATGCACGATACGTGCCGACCAGCACGAGGGCGACGATGAGCAGCCCGTCTACACCGGAAAGATCCTCGTTCCCTTCTCTCCCGAAGCACCGCTTTCCGGTGTGGGCCATCAGCTCAAGCCACACGAGACCATCTGGTACCGGCGCAGCGTCTCGATGCTCAAGCGGCCCGGCAAGCGCTATCTGCTCCACTTCGGGGCCGTCGACTACTCGTGCGAGTGCATCGTCAATGGCTATCCGGTCGGAAGCCATCAAGGTGGCTACACGCCGTTTACCTTTGACATCACGGATGCCCTCCTGGTCCTGGGCGATACGGAATCCGTCGCCACGATCGACGTGGCGGTACGCGATCCGAGCGAGACGGGCGGCCAGCCGCGCGGCAAGCAGAGGCTCGACCGTGGAAGCATCTGGTATACGGCGCAGAGTGGCATATGGCAGACCGTCTGGATGGAGGAGGTCAGCGATTCCCACATCGAGAAGCTTGACTTGCGCTGCGACGATGGCACGCTGCATGCGCGTGTGCACGTTGCCGGGTCCATCGGCGATGCCGAGCGCACTCTCTCGGTCGACGTCTTCGACGAGGGAGAGCTCATCGCGTCGGCCTCGGCAGACGTACGGGGTCCCGGCCCCCATGACATAGAGGTCACGGTGGACGAACCGCACCTCTGGAGTCCCGATGACCCGCATCTCTATGACCTCGGCATCTCGTACGGCGAGGATGCCGTCGGCAGCTACTGCGCGTTTCGCAGCTTTTCCATCGAGACGGTAAAAGGGCACGGCAACGGACTTCCCGTCTTCTGCTGCAATCACGAGCCGCTCTTCCTCAAGGGCGTTCTCGACCAGGGATATTGGCCAGACGGGCTACTTACCGCACCGAGCGACGAGGCACTGCTCCACGACATCGAGACGGCCCGCGAGCTCGGCTTCAACATGCTGCGCAAGCATCTCAAGGTCGAGCCGGCGCGCTGGTACTATCACTGCGACCGTCTGGGCATGATCGTGTGGCAGGACATGGTCAACGGAGGGGCGGCAGAATACCCACCTCTCTACACGAGCCAGATTCCCACCGTGTCTCCGGAAATCGCCCGGCATTTCGACGACACGAAGAAGCTCGAGCGATTTGGCTCCGCCGACGCGCAGACCCGCGCCGCATGGCTCGAGGAGGCCCGCGCGACCATCGAGCACCTCCGCTTCTTCCCGTGCATCGCCACGTGGACCGTCTTCAACGAGGGATGGGGGCAATTTTGCGCACGGGAGATGACCGCAGGCCTTGCCAAGATCGATGACACGCGCCCATACGACCAGGCGAGCGGTTGGTTCGACCAAGACGGCGGAGACTACGTCAGCGAGCACAACTACTTCCGCGACCTTCGGATCCCGAAGGGTCGGGGCCATGATGACAGGCGCGCTCGCGTCATCTCGGAATTCGGAGGCAGCGCGTTTCGCGTCGAGGGCCACAGTGCGATCGAGCGGTCGTACGGATACGAGAGCTTCGACGATATCGCGGACTTCACGCAGGCGGTCGAGCAATCGATCGCGCAGGCTAACGCCCTCGAGGCACGGGGGCTGTCCGGCTACGTATACACCCAGCTTTCGGATGTCGAGGAGGAGGTCAACGGCCTTTTGACCTATGACCGTCGCGTCGTGAAGACGCGGGTGCCTACATCCCCAGAAGCGCGACCGCCCCAAACCATAGCGGCGGAATGAAGAGCGCGGGCAGGAGGTTCATGACGGGAATCTCCTTGACCTTGAGGATTCCCAAACCCGAGGCGAGGATCATGAAACCGCCGACGAGCGTGATCTCGACCATGAGGCCGCCGTCCAGAAACGGCGCGAGAAAACCCGCGAGCAACCAGATGGCACCCTGCCAGCAAAAGAGCACGATGGCAGCGAACGCGATGCCAAACCCGAACGAGGACGCAAGCACCATCGAGGTGACGAGATCGAGCGTCGCGTTGGTGAGCAAATAGGTCTCGTCGCCATACAGGGCGCTGTTGATGGGACCGAGTATGGACAGCGCGCCGATGCAGAAGATCATGATCGCCGTGGAAAGGCCCTGGGCAAGCCCCTCCCCGTCCTTGGAGCGCTTGGAGACGAAGCGGCTGAAGCGACCGTCGATGTCGATTGCGGTGCCGAGCACGCCGCCGATGGCGAGGCTCGCGATGAAGAGCACGGGATAGATGCTCTGCGACATGCTCGTCACGATGGCGTTCACGCCGATGCCGACGGCGGCGAGGCCCATGGCCGCATAGAGAATCTCCTGATAGCGCTTACCCAGTCCGCGCCGGGCAAGCGCGCCGACGGTACTTCCTATGACGATCGTCGCCGTGTTGACCAATGTCCCCAGCATATATGCTCCCCCGGACGCACAAGGCGTCATCTAGCTGTAACGTTTCTCGTCCAAAACTTAGCTAGTATAGATGAAATCAATCCAATTTAGACGAATAGCGACGAAGGGCTGATGGGCATGGCATTGGGTGTGAGCAGACGAGACATGGTGATGATAGGCGTATTGCTGGCGGGCACGTTGCTGGCGGTGCTCAACCAGACACTGCTCTCCCCCGCGCTTCCCGCCATCATGGCGAGCCTCGAGGTCGATGCCACCACCGTGCAATGGCTCACGAGCGGCTATTCGCTCGTCGAGGCGGTCATTATCCCGCTCTCGGCCTTTCTCATCGGGCGCTTCACGACACGCCAGCTCTTCAACACGGGGTTCGTCATCTTCGCGATAGGTAGTCTCGCCGCGGCGCTCGCCCCCAACTTCTGGGTGCTGCTGCTCGGCCGCGTGTTGCAAGCGGCATGTACGGGCATGGTCATGCCCATGGTCTTCACGGTCATCCTGCTTGTCTTCCCCCGCGAAAAGCGCGGCACTGCCATGGGCGCCATCGGGCTGATCATCGGCTTTGCCCCGGCCGTCGGTCCCTCGGTAGCGGGTTTGCTCGTTGACTCGGTCGGCTGGCGTTGGCTCTTCGGCATCGTCACGATCCTGACCGTCGTCGTCCTCGTGCTCTCGCTCGTGCTCCTGCGCAACTACGGCGACTTCAAGCGCACGAGCTTCGACAAGCTGTCCGTCCTGCTCTCCTCGACGGGCCTCGTCTGTCTGCTCTACGGCCTTTCGACCTTCTCGTCGAGCGACAACCTGTTCGTGACCGGCGTACTCATCGTCATCGGCCTCGTGCTCGTGGGCCTCTTCGTGCGTCGTCAGCTCAAGCTGCCCGTCCCGATGCTCAAGGTCGACATCCTCAAGACGCGCAAGTACGCCACGACCGTCGTCATCATCGTCATCGTGCAGGCCGCCCTCATGGGCACGGGCGTCATCACGCCGCTTTACATCCAGGGCGTCTGCGGCTACTCGGCCACGATGTCGGGTGTCGCGATGCTACCCGGCGCGGTGATCGGCGCTTTCATGGGTCTCGTGAGCGGACGGCTCTTCGATCGCTTTGGCGTGCGCAAGGTCGTCGTGCCCGGCTCCCTCGTCGCGCTCTTCGGAGCCTTTTGCCTCACGCTGCTGGGTATGGACACCGACTTCGTCTTCATCATGCTCGCCTACACGATCCTCACCATCGGTCTGCAGTTCACGATGACCCCGCTCAACACCTGGGGCGTCAACGCATTGTCCAACGACGTGATCCAGCATGCGCAGGGCCTGTCAAACACGCTCAACCAGGTCGCCGCCTCGCTCGGAACGGCCATGCTCGTGTCCATCTCGGCACTCGCCCCCGTCTTCGCTCCCGAATCGGCGGGCATAGAGCAGATGTTCATCGGCGACCACATGGCGTTTTGCACCACGGCGGCGATCATGGTCATCGCCGTGCTCATCATCCTCTTCTTCGTGCGTGACAAGGCGAGAGAAAGAGGAGCCGCGAAGGTCGAGATGCAGGCCGCCGGCGATGGAACCGTCGATTACGCGGCCGGCTTCGACGGCGTGACGGTGGATGCCACGGCAAGCGAGAACCTGGCGGCGGAAACCGGCAGCATGCCCGTCGAGGCGCAGTACCAGGTGAGCGATGCCATGAACCGCAATCCTCTTGCCGTCCTTGCCGGCACGCCCATGGACGAGGTCATCGAGCTCATGGCGGCAAACGACACGAGCGGTGTGCCCATCGTCAACGAAGACGACAAGCTCGTCGGCTTCATCTCCGATGGCGATGTTGCCTCCTACCTTGGCAGCAACAACATATCGCTGCTCGACTCGACGCTTAACATCTATCGTTTCGAAGATGACTCGGCACTCACGTCGCGTCTGGTCGATCTGCTCGACCTCGACGTCATGGACATCGCGACGAAACGCGTCATCTCCGTACGCGAGGACACGCCGCTCGACAAGGCGGTCCACACGCTCTCCGAGAAGCGCATCAAGAAGATGCCCGTCATAGACGGGGAAGGCAGGCTCGTGGGCGCCCTGAGCCGCCGCAACGTCATGCACGCCATCGCCGGTGCGATCGGCGAGCTCAAGGCACGAAGCTAGCGGAAGCGCTTGAGCAGCAGCGAGTTGCAGACGACGCTTACGCTCGACAGGGCCATGGCAGCGCCCGCGAGCGCCGGCGCCAAGATGCCCACGGCGGCAAGCGGGATCATGATGCAGTTGTAGATGAGCGCCCAGAAGAGGTTCTGGCGAATCTTGCGCATCGTCGCCTTGGAAAGCCGCAACGCGACCACCAGGTCGCTCAGACGATTGTGCATGAGCACGACGCTTCCGGCGTCAAGGGCCACATCCGTGCCCGATGCCATGGCGATGCCCACATCGGCCGCGGCAAGTGCTGGGGCGTCGTTGATGCCGTCTCCGACGAACGCCGTGACGCCGTCTTCGCCACCAGCCTCCTTCACGTCTCGCACGCACTGGGCCTTCTCGAGAGGACGCACACCGTAGAAGACGCGTGTGGCGGGAATGCCGACCGCCTCGGCAACTGCCAGGGCCGGACCTTCCCCATCGCCCGTCACCATGTAGGAGTCGACGTGATACTCATTCGCGAGCGTCGCGATCGTCTCGCGCGCATCGGGCTTGGGCGCGTCGGCAAAGTCGAAGCCACCGACGTCGACGCCGTCCACGACCACGCGGGATCCGACGAAGACCTCATGCCCCTCGACCACGCCGGTCACGCCGGACCCGATAACGGCCTCGAAGCTCTCCGGCTCCGGCAAGGCGGCCGACAACGCGACGGCAAAGCCCTCGCTTCCAGGCTCTTGCACGGCGACATCCTCCCCCAGCGCTCCGCTACGCGCCGCGTAAAGCACGACGGCACGGGCCAGCGGATGCTCGCTTTTCGCCTCGAGCGCTGCTGCCAGGCGCAACGCATCGGCCGGTACATCGCAGGCGATGACCTCGGGAGCACCGCGTGTGATGGTGCCGGTCTTGTCCATGATGGCGTTTCTCAGCTTGCATACGCGCTCGAGGACCTCGCCATCCTTGATGAGGATGCCGAGCTGCGCGCCCTTGCCCATGCCGACCATGAGCGCCGTGGGCGTCGCCAGGCCGAGTGCACAGGGACACGCCACGACGATCACGGCGATGGCGGGCAGCAGGGCCTGCTGCAACAGCGCGTCAGGCGAGTTGGGCGGAACGAAGAAGAACCATACGCAGAAGGTGATAGCCGCGATGACGAGGATGGCGGGGACGAACACGGCCGCGATCTTGTCGGCAAGGCGCTGGACCGGGGCCTTGGACCCCTGTGCGTCCTCCACGGCGCGTACGATGCGCGCCAAGGTGGAATCGGCGCCCACGCGCACGGCCTTCACCTCGAGCGCACCTGTCGTGTTGAGTGTGCCCCCGGTCACCTCGTCGCCCTCGCGTTTGGCAACCGGAAGCGCCTCGCCGGTGAGCATGGACTCGTCGACCTCAGATGCGCCTTGCATCACGACGCCATCGACGGGCACCTTCTCGCCCGGACGAATGAGGACGACATCGCCGATGGCGACGGCGGACAGCGGGATTTCGACCACGGCTCCCCCGCGGTCGACCCGGGCTGTCGGCGGAGCGAGGTTCATGAGTGACTCGATGGCCTGGTTGGTCGCCCCCTTCGCGCGCGTCTCGAGAATCTTGCCGAGGAGCACGAAGGTGATGAGCATCGCGCAGGTCTCGAAGTACGGCATGCCGTTGTTGATGGCAATCGACTCATGGCTCGTCCAATCCCCGCGAACGACCGGCAGAAACGTAATCCACAGCGAGAAGAGAAACGCGATCGTGGTGCCGAGTGCGACGAGCACGTCCATGTTGGCAGACCCGCTCTTGAGCGATGCGAACGCCCCCTTGTAGAAGCGCGCGCCACAGCCGAATTGCACGGGCACGGTGAGGACGAGCATGAGGATGTTGGTGGCGAACATGGCCTGAACGTGCGTGGGATTTGGCACGAACAACGACGCGAGCGCACCACCGATGCCCATATGGGCCCCGGGAAGCATGCCTGTGCAGAAGATGACGATGGTGAGCACCAACGAGGCGATGAAGACGTTGCGGTCGTTCCGTGCGCGTGCGGCCTCCCTTGCCCGGCGCTCCTCGTCAACCAGCGGGGCATCATCATCGATGAGCTCCGCGGTGAACGAGAGGTCGTCGAAGACGCGGAGCATGTCGTCGACCGTCGCCGCGTCCGTGTCGAAGGTGACCTGTCCCGTATTATTAGCGAGGTTCACCGCGACGTCGATGACGCCCGGCGTATTCCGGTAGTGTTTCTCGATGTTGGCCGCGCAGTTCGCGCAATGCATGCCGTCGATGGCCAAGCGTATGGTGCTTTGCATGAACGCCCCTTTCGCGTCTTTAGCATGCTCCTGAGCTTAGCATAATGAATTCGATACGTGAAAGAAAACAGGGTGGCTCCCCACGGGGAACCACCCTGGAATTGTCGCAAGCATCCGCTTCTAGAGGCTCTTCTTGAAGTCCTCGAACTTCTGCTTGATCTCGGCGCGCTTCTTCTCAATGGCCTCATGCCGGTCTGCCTTGCGCTGGGCGCGCAGCTTATCGCGGGCCTCCTTGGCGAGCTCCCTCTGGATCTGGTCGGCCTGATCGACCTCGTCGGCGATCTCGGCGGCATCCCAGTGCATGACCGCACAGTCCATGCCCTCGAACTGCATGTCGAAATCCGCGGAATCATCCTCTTGCACAAGCGCGATGAGGGCCGTCTGCCCCGGAAGCAACGAACGACTGCTGTAGGCGAGCAGCGAGGTGTTATCCGCGGCATCGCTCTCGTCGACGAGGCTTCCCGCGAGTAGCCCCACACCACCGCCGAGCAGGATGCCAATGGGGCCTCCGAGTATGCCCACGGCCGCTCCGAGCAAGCCACCCATCCAAGTATCGTCCGTCGTGTCCTGACCCGAATCGAACCCGTCCTTGGGCACGACGTTTCCATCGACGTTCTTCACGATGACCATCTGGAGAATCGTGTAAGACGATGTGACCGGCTTGTTCTTGAGGTGGGAAAACGCCTCGTATGCCTGGCTCTCGACCGGAAAGGTTACCATCGTTACGTATTCCATGGCATAGCTCCTATTCTCTGCAAGCATATTGCATACCCATAGTATACACCGTTCGCAGATTATTTCATACCGTTCATGGAATAAATGGGATTTAATCCTTCACGCTGAAGTTACTGCCGTCGACCTCGAGACCAGCACCTACCTCGATGAGCTCGTACTCCTTCGTACCATAGCCAAGCCGCGCGGCGTCGTCGATGGTCTTGGTGCCGTGCTTGGAGTCAATGCGCTCGAGCAAATGATCGCGGCCCGGATCATCCGAGTTCTTCACGGCATCGATGCATGCCTGGTCAATGGCGACCGGGTCGAGAGAGGCAAAGATGCCGATGTCGGCCATGCATGGATCCTCGGCGACGGCACAGCAATCGCAGTCAACCGACAGATTGCAGGCTATGTTGATATAGGCCAAGTTGCTGCCAAAGTGGTTCACCACGGTCTCGGCCGCTTCGGCCATGGCCTCCAGAAAGTCGTCCTGCTCTGCGTGCTTGTCCCAGAACTCGCCTTGCTTGCGCGTGGCGCCACCGGTGTGGATGTTCACCTTGCCCTCGTTGGAGGCGCAGCCGATGGAAAGCTGCTTGAGCGCGCCGCCATAGCCTCCCATGGGATGCCCCTTGAAATGCGACAGCACGAGCATGCTCGAGTAGTTTGCCAAATGGCCGCCCACGAGGTTCTCGCTGAGCACGCGTCCGTTCTCGATGGGAAAGACGAGATCGGAGCCATCGGCGTCCATGATGTCCACGTCGAAGTAATCGGTCCACCCGTGAGCGGCCATGAGCTTCTCGTGCTTCTCGGTAGTGTCGCGCGCGCCGTCGTAGGCGGTGTTGCACTCGACGATGGTGCCATCGACCTCCTCGACCATGGGACGCATGAACTCGGGATGCAGGTAGTTCTGGTTGCCCTCCTCGCCGGAGTGCACCTTGACGGCGACCTTACCAGGTAGCTTGACGCCCAGCATCTCGTACATGCGCACGACGTTTTCGGGGCTTATCTCGCGGGTGAAGTAGACCTTTGCCTTTTCCATGGCATTCCTTTCGCTTGGGAAATCGGGATGACCGTACTCCTTGAAGCGAACTTCAAGTCAAGGTCTCCCTTACCAGCCGATGGTGCGCTTGGAGCCATCTGCCAGGGACTCGAAGGTCGCCGTCGCGTTCTTGAAGTACAAGACGATGGTGTTGTCGTCGTTCTCATCGTACATGCCACGCAAGGCGGGGTAGTTGTCGAGCATGTGCTTCTTGGCCTCGACGCTGTCATCGGGCACGAGCTCCCCGGTCACGCGCAGCCACTTGGGGCCGGCGCATGCGCAGAGCTCGACCTCGGGATGATCGAGGATCTGCCGATAGACCTTCTTGTTCTTGCCCGTCTGGATGTAGAGCCTGCCCTCGTACAAGTCGATGGTGCCAAAGGGCCTCACCCGAGGATTGCCGTCCTCGACCGTGGCCAGGTAGTACGTGGGCGCCGTCTCCTTCAGAAACTCGTAAACCTCTTCCATGGATCGCTCCCTTGCCGAAGTCGTGATACTGCATGCATGCAGTATAGAACGGCACCGCGACAAAAGGGACGAGACGACGCGAGGCCCTTGCCTCCCCGAAGGAACCCGAGCCGTACCCAAACGAAAGGCGGACCGGAAGCCTCGAGAGGTTCCCGGCCCGCCATGTCCTGCACAGAACTCCTTGGCGCTACTTGCCCTGATGGCAATGGCCGTGTTGATGCTTGTGGCCATGGTGCTTGTGGCCATGCATGTGATTGCATCCCCCATTGCCCTCGAAGACGAAGACGTACTGGGGAGAACCGTGATGACACCCATGTCCATGGCCATGATGGCGCCCGCACCCCTGGCCCTTGCCGTGATGCCGCTTGCAGAGCTTCTTGCCGCGCTTCTTCTGGATGGTGGAGTAATCCACGCCCATGTCCTCGGCGGTCTGGCAGATCTTCTCGCACAGCGACGTCAGCTGCGCCTTCTCCTCGTCGGAGAGCCCCGCGAGAATCTCGTCGGCGGCCTTGTCCTCCGCCTCGAGGCGCTTCTTGATGACCTCGCGACCCAGGTCGGTCAAGGTCATCTGGAAGCCGTTCTTGGGCTTGTCGATGGTCAGGTAGCCGTTATCGGCGGCCTTCTTCGCGACGAATCGCACGTCGCGTCCCCTCCAGCCGAGCGCCTTCTTGGCGTCGTCCTTGGAAAGCGTACCCTCCCCGGCCTTGTAGATGACCTTGATCAGGGCGCCTTGTCCGCGCTTGAAGCTGCGGGGACCGTTCTTGCGCATTGCCAGCTTCATGTAGTTGCCGGCCTTCTTGAGGCTCGCTATGGCCTTTGTCGATTCAGACATGATTCCTTCTTTCGTCGAAGCGGATTGCTTTATCTACAATGTCAATAATAAACGTCGAACGCGCCATGCAATAAGTTACACAAGATTAACACTTTCCATGACCTCGCGATTACGATGTCGAGCAGCGCGACGAGCGCTTCGACCTAGGCCCCGAATCCGACGAGGTCACTGACGAGCTTCACGGCGAAGAGGACAATGACCACGAGCATGATGGGACGCACGATTGCCGCACCGTTCCTGCGAAAGAGGCTGGTCCCGATCCAATTGCCCGCGATATTGAAGAGGCCGGCGACGAGACCGAGGACGACGAGTACGTTTCCGCTTGCGAAAAACACGACGAGCGCGGCGACGTTGGTGGCGAGATTGACCGCTTTGGTCGTGCCCTGCGCCTGCTCGAGCGGCAGATGCGCGAGCGTGGTGAGCAGCAGGATGAGGAAGGTGCCCGTTCCGGGCCCGTAGAAGCCGTCGTAGATGCCGACCGCAAACGCGATCAGCCCCGTGAGCGCAAATGTCTTCGCTCGTGAAAGTGGGCTGTCGGCAAACCCGTCCAGATCGCGCGTGCGAAACACGATATAGGCGACCAAGGGCAGCGACACGAGCATGAAGAGCATGAGCGCCACGCTATCGGCGACGAGGGCGAGGTTCGATCCCAGAAACGATCCAATCAGGCCACAGGCGACGCCGAGGATGACGAGCCACTTCACCATGTAGCCGAACATCACGTAGCGGATGGTGGCAACGGTCGTCCCCATCGTGCTCGAGAGCTTGTTGGTCGCGATCGCGTTATGGACGGGAAGGCCCGCGAAGAAGTAGGCGGGAAGGGAGATCAGTCCCCCACCGCCGGCTATTGCATCGACGAGGCCCGCCAAGAAGACGAGCGGACAGACGATCAGGAACTCCATGCGCGTGCGATGACCTCCGGTTCGACTCGGCCGTCGTGGCTATTCGGCATAATCCGACGCGGTCATGTCCCCAAGAGCCGGCTCGAATCCCGCTTCGGCGTCTTCCGCGGGACAGAGGGGCGCTATGAGAGTGCGGGATGCCGGCGGAACCAGCCAGGACACGCGCTCGAAGGCGCGATCGATGAGGCGCACCATGGGCCCGACGAGCAGCGCGGAGATGATCGTGCCCTCGCGCACCTGATACAAGCCGCCAAGCACCAGCAGGGAGACGAGCGCGGCGAGGCTCATGAGCGACACGTCCCAGATGACCTTGCAGCGGCTGAATCGTATCTTCGACACATATGCGATGACCTGCACGGCCGCATCACCCGGCGTCATGAGCAAATCCGAGGCGAGCTGCACCCTGATGCCGAATCCAAGCACGACGATGGAGGCGAGCAGCCAGACGAGCTGCTGCGCATAGCCCTCGGGAGCCATCGGGCCAAATACCCCAAGCCAGACGTCCACGAACACGGAGAGCACGAAGAACAGCGGAATCTGGAGAAACTGGACGGGCTTGAGCGCGCGGCGCAGTAAGGCGAGTTCGAGCAGGAAGTAGCTCAGGTTGAAGACGAAGGTCCACATGCCCATGGTCATCGGGATGCCAAAGTGCTCGCTCACCTCGGTCATGACGGCAGGAACACTCGAGATGGGCGAGGTGCCCACGGTCGCGAGCTTGGCAAGCGCGATTCCGAGCGCGATGCAGATGAGGCCGGCGAACATGAAGATGATGCGCAGCGCAAGGTTAGCCGTCGGCTTCGAGAAAAAGCGCTGCCAGGAAATCGCGAATGTACTGTTATTGATGTTTACGTGCATCGTGGATGAATCCTCTCGAGCACGTTATTCTAGCCCAATTTCAAAAAATGAAACAGTTGCTCAGAGACGTTGTCTCATCCGCCCCGTCCCCGTCTTTTATCGCGGTACGCGGATGGTGAAGGTGGTCAGGCCGTCCTCGCTCGTGGCCTCGATGCTTCCCCCGTGGGCCACGACGATCTCCTTGGCAATGGCAAGACCGAGCCCGGCTCCCCCCGTACCTTGTCCACGAGCCGCATCGCCACGGTAGAACCTGTCGAAGATGTGCTCGAGATGCTCGGGGGCGATTTCCTTGCCGCGATTGCTCACGGAAAGCGTGACGGTACCGTCATCTGCCGCGGCGCGAACGAGCACCTTGGTGTCGGCACTGGCATGCGCCATCGCGTTCTTGAGAACGTTCTCGAGCACGCGACCCATGCGGGAGGAGTCCCAGAAGGCCGTGAGTCCCTCTTCGGCGTCAACCGCGACGACGAGGTCACGCGACTGCGCCTGCGGGTAGAACTCCTCGGCAATCTGCCGGCAGAGCAACCCGACGTCAAGCTCCTCGCGCTCTATGGGAATGTTCTGCATGTTGTAGCGGGTAATCTCGAAGAGCTCCTCCACAAGCGACTCGAGACGGTTTGCCTTGGCAAGCGCCCGTCCGGCAAACTCCCTCTGGCGATCGGCTTCCATGCCATCGGCCTCGCTGATGAGCTCGAGATATCCGCGTACCGAGGTGAGCGGCGTGCGTATGTCATGGGCGAGATAGGTGACCAGCTCGTTCTTGCGCTCCTCCGCAGCCCTTGCCGCCATCTCGTCACGGACGATGCGCATCTGCAACAGCTCGATTTCGGACTGCGTCGACTTGAGATTCTTGGGCAGCTCGACGGCATCGCCTTTCACCAGACCCGGAGCCGCAAGCACATCTGCGATGCTATCCACGGCACGTACCGGCCTGCGCATGAAGAGCAAGGTGATGATGAAAGTCCCCAAGACGTAGAGCACGATGGCCACGAGAGGCTTGAGCACCTTGAAGTCGTTGTACGTGCTCAAGTCCCGATACGCGACGGCGGGAATCCCCTCAACGGGAAGGGCTCCCTCCTGGAGAATCTTCTGCTTCTCGTCCTGCGTCAGGGTGCCCGCATCGTCCTCGAGACCCAGACCCTGATCCGTTGACGCCTCGCCGGACATGGCGGAACCGGTTGTCGCAGACGCGCCGGTACCCAGCGCATCACGGTAGTTGGCATAAGGCCCGAGCTCGATAACCTGCAGATTCGAGCTATTGAGCTGGCCGCTCGCCATCAGGTCGTTGAACTCGTCGACCGACACGTAATGCCATTCGGATGTCGAATCGGCAATGTAATTGCCAAGTGACCTGGAAATCCCGTTCCCCAACGTTACGAGCATAACCGCGTAGATGACGGTGAACGCGAGAAGCGCAAGAACGTAGCGCAGGACGAGCCTCGTCCACATGGAGCGTGCTTGCTCCGTCTTGAGTCTAGCCATGACGGCTCTCCCCGCGATCTACTTCGAGCCTGTATCCTACCCCGAAGACGGTCTTGATGAACTCGCGCGACGAATCGACCTGGGACAGCTTCTTGCGGATGCGACGAATGTGCACCATGACGGTGTTGCTGTCGAACGAGTTGTAGGGCTCGTCCCATATCTCCTCGAATATGTCCTTGATCGCGACGGGCTTGCCGGCATGGCGTGCCAGCAGCGAAAGAACCCCGAACTCCTTGGGCGTGAGCTTGAGCTCCTCGTCGTAGAGAGTCGCGACATGGCGCGTCGTGTCGATGAGCAATCCATCGCAATCGAAAAGGCCGGGGCTCTTCGCAACTGTGCGATCCTTGCTCCTGCGGATCCTCGTACGAACCCGGGCGACGAGCTCGCGGGGCTTGAAGGGCTTGACGATGTAGTCATCGGCACCGAGGGAAAACCCCAGGACCAAATCCGATTCCTCGTTCTTGGCCGTGAGGAAGACCACGGGGACATCCGAGTTCTCGCGTATGCGCTGGCATGTCTCGAAGCCGTTCATACCCGGCATCATGATGTCGAGCAAGACGAGCTGGAAATCATCCTGCGCGAGCGCCTCGAGTGCAGCCGGTCCCGACAGGCACTCGCGTGTGGAAAAGCCCTCACTCCGCAGAATCTCGCTGAGCAGGCGCGCGATGGCCTCGTCATCGTCTACGATCAGTATCTTGTCATCATCGTTCATGGGCGTAATTCTACTTTTCCCGGAAGCGTTTCGCACTCACATTTCCCCAGCTTACAGGAACGTAAGGAAATCTTAAGGCTTTGCTATGGGCATCGAAATGCCATGTCGACGCATCATCGTGACATCGGAACGCGGAGGATTGCGAGGCGAGGGCATGAACGACGACGCAATGAGATACAGCCGCTACGCGAACACGTACCGTAGCCGCACGGGCGACCCTGCGATGTCCGCCATCAGGGTCGGTGTCGGCAGCAGGCGCACGAGCCATTCCGGCATCCAGGTACGCAGGGTTCCGGCACGTACCGCACGACACGGCATGGGTGCCCGCAAGGGCAAACTGCTCGTCGTTTGCGTACTCGTCGTCGGCTTTCTATGCGCATCGTATTTCGCAAGCACATCGGCAGAGTCCATGGCGCCGATGCTCGGCGGAAACGGAAAGGCGACCACCACCACCGCCGCAGCATCGAGCACTCCCCAGTCCGAGTGGAAGCGCGGGGCGACGCCGGCCCTCTACCAGACCGACCCGCAATGGGCTTCCACCTCATACGCGAACGACACGCTCGAGAAGAGCGGCTGCGGCCCCACCTGCTTGTCGATGGTGTACGTGAACCTCACGGGCCGCAAGGAGATGGATCCGCCCAAGATGTGCGCGTACAGCGAACGCATGGGCTTCGTGGACAAGGGCGCGACCAGCTGGGAGTTCATGACGAAGGGCGCCCGGGGCCTGGGACTGAACGCCGAGGAGCTTCCCGCCGACAAGGGCATGATCAAGGGCCGTGTCAGTGCCGGTCATCCCGTCATCGCGATCATGGGACCTGGTGATTTCACGACAACCGGCCACTTCATCGTGATATGCGGAATCGACGAAAACGGACGCGCCATCATCCGCGACCCCAATAGCGCGGAACGCACGAACAAACCCTGGGATCTCGACAAGCTCATCGCGCAAGCGCGTAACTTCTGGGCCTACTCGGTGTAAAGAACCCACAAAGACGGAACTCGGTGGGGACGATGCATGACCATCCCCCCATCCCAGACAACGCTCGAACCAACGAAGAACGATCGTCTAGCGCAAGGGATGCGCGACCAGGGTGACTGTGATCTTGGAACCCTGGCGCGTATCCCTTGCGCTTTTAACCAATGATCTTCGTGGATTCGACGGTGCGCACGTACCACTTCATGAACTTCTCGAACGGCTTGCGCAGTGCAAAGCCGATGAGCGCAGCTGGTATCAGGAACAGCGCAAGCTCGCCGAGCTGAACCCAGAAGTCACCGTTGTACATGCCGAACATCGCCGCACGCATGGCATCGACCGTGTGAGTCGCCGGCAAGAACGGGCTCACGTTCTGCACGAAATCGGGCAGGATCTGCAAGGGATACGACCCTCCACAACCGGTTATCTGCAAGATGAGCAGGCAAATCGCGAGCGCCTTTCCAAGATTGGCAAATGCAAGCACGAGGACGTATATCAGGAACGTGAAGACGAGGCCCGAGAACCACAGGTCGAGCATCAGGAGCCACGGATGCACGACCTGAACCTGCAAGAAGAAGATGTTACCGATGCCGATGAGCGTCGTCTGCGCGAGCGAGATGCACACGAGCGAGAGAAAGCGCCCGATCAGCATCTCGCGCGGCTTGGGATTGCGAAGATTCGCCTGCGCGCGATTCGAGACGCTCGGCTTGACGACGACGAGTATGAGCAGCGACCCGATGAAGACGGCGAGCGTGGTGTAGAACGGCGCCATGGCCGAGCCGAAGTTCTCGGACGGAAACACCGCGATGCGCTCGATGCCCACCGGTGCGGAAAGTGCCTCGGCCATGCTCTGCGCATCGGCACCGAGCACCGCCTGCAGCGCAGCCGGATCCCCGGTGACGAGTGCCTCGGAAATGCTCGTCGCCAGACCATGGAGCGTGTCGGCCGATGCGCGCAGGTCCCCCGTCACCGAGCCGATCTGCGCGACGGCATCGCCCAGTATGCCCTGGGCGGAGTCCGTCGCCGCCGAAATGCCGCTTTCCGCTTCCTTCATGCCGCTGATGGCCTGGGATGCATCGGCATCCAGACCCTTTGCCGCGGCGATAAGGCGGTCAAGGTCGGGCTTGAGATTCTCGTTGTAGTCCTTTCTCGCGGCCTGGATGTTGGTCTGCGCGCTGGCGGCGAGCTGGTCGATGCGTTGCACGACCTCGGGGTCGAGGAGCTGCGAGAGCCCGGAGCTGTCAATCAGGGCACGTAGCTCGTCGAAGCTCGCCTGCGCCGAGGAAAGCGCTTCCTCGAGCTTGCCCTGCGCGGCCGCGATGTCCTCTGCCGCCGATGTGAGCCCGTCGGCACTCGCGTCGGCCGTCTCCATCATGGAGACGATCTCGTCTTGCGCCTGGCGAATCAGCTTGCTTCCGGAATCGAGCAGCCGCTGAGCCGATTCCAGAGTCCCGGAGTACATCTCCACGACGTCGGCAACGCGATTCGTATCCTCCGACATCGCGTTGATATGATCTGCCAGGGCGGCGATCTGCCCATGTACGTCCATGTCATCGGCATAGCGCGAGACGGATTCCGCGACCGAGAGCATCACCTCGGAGATGGACTGCGCGAAGACGGTGTTCACCTTCTCGGAAACCGTATCGGCTCCGGTCATCGTGATCTTGGGCGAGATGGCGTTCTTCTTCTCGTTCGAATAGTAGGTGATCTGCGCGCGCTCGGAATCGTCCATGTAGAAACGCAGCATGTCGCGACTGAAATCCTTGGGTATCACGACCGCGGCGTAGTATTTGCCGCTTTTCGCTCCGTCGACCGCCTCCTCCTCGCTCACAATGCGCCAGCCGATCTGGTCGTTGGCACGCAGTTCCGAGACGAGCATGTCTCCGACGTTGACGCGTATGGGCACGAGGTCGCTTTCGTAGCCCTCGTCCTCGTTGGCGACCGCGACGGTGAGATGGCCCGTGTTGTCGAAGACATCCCAGCACGCGATCAGGTTGTACCACGCGAATATGGACGGCATGACGACCAGGCCAATCGTGATGATGGTGCTCACGACGTTGGCGAAGAGGTGCCGCAAATCGCTCTTGAACAGGGTCCAGATGTTATGCATCGCGATCACCGCCCGATGCCGAGTACCTTCCGCCCTGCGGCTGCGACGAGGGCTCGTCGTCTTCGTCCGCGTCTGCTATCTGGGGCATGGTCGCGCCGTGGACGATGTCGGCGTGTTCGAGATGATTGCGCGACAGATAGAGTTCGCGTAGCTGCTCGTCGCTCATCTTGTCGAGGCGCAGCTGACGCTCGAAGCTCGAGCGCAGGCTCTCCACCACGATGAGGAACACGAAGACGAACGCGGTCCATCCGAGGAACAGCGTGAGGAGCACGACCTTGCCCGTCATGCCGAGCGAGAACAGCACGAGGACGATGATGGGCACGGCGATGCCAACGATGACGGCTCCGCGTATGAGACGCGGATATATCCGCTGAAAGCGCGTGTAACGCCGAATGAGCGCCTTGCGGTACTCGTCGCGATCGGCGAGCGCGCGCAGCACCTGCGAGAAGCGAAAGCGTCGCATGGGCACCTCGACGCTCTCGCCGTTGAAGATGCCACTTTGCTTTATCTCGCGTGCGACCAGGCGATTGACGTTGGAGAGCCATGGGCGCACGAGTATGCCGACAGCCATGGACACGACGAGGAAACCCAGCAATATGCAGATGTCACGCAGGTAATGCAGCCCGTAGAAGCCGCAAATGGCCTCGCGCATCGCATTGATGCCGTAGGTGAACGGAAACAGTGGGTAGATCGCCTGGAAGAACGGGGACGTCATTTCGATGGGGTACAGGCCAGTCGCGGCCGGTATCTGCACGAAGACGAGGACGATGCAGATGCCCTTACCCAGATGCTGCAAGGTCACCGAAAGCGCGTAGATAATGCTGAGATAGGACAGCGCAGCGACGATTGACGCGAAGAACAGCGCCGGCAGGTTGACCACGTGCATGCCGATGACGGGCAGGCCCGCGCAGCAGACGACGGCCTGCAAGATCACGAGCAGGGCATAGAGCAGAAAGCGCCCGAGATAGCGCTGCGTGAGCGTGAGCTTGCGTATGCCGCTCGAATCGACCTCCTGGCGCAGCACCACCATCAACATGAAGGCACCGATCCAGAAGGTAAGGTTCATGAACAGCGGTGCCATGGCCGCGCCGTAGGTGTCGACCGGATAGAGCTGCACGGTATCCAGACGCGTCGGCGCGCTGATGAACTCCGCGACCTTCTCCGCATCGAACCCGTCTTCGCCGACGAGGTTCTTGAGCACGTCGGAACCCGCGAGCATCATCGCGTCGGTGTGCACGCGGTCGATCTCGTCGACCAGGCTGTCCAGAAGCGCCTGGGTCTTGCCGAGGGAGCCGGCCGCGGAATCCAGCGTCGCAACCATGTCGTCGATGACCGCCGATGCCTGCGCGATGACGATCTTCTGGCCCGCGATCGCGCCTGCCGCCTGGGAGCTCGCGCTTGCAAGGGCCCCCAGCCTCTCGCCGATCGCCGGCGCCACGTCATCGGCCAGTATCTTCGCATAGAGGTCCGCCTGGGCAGTCGCGGCATCGGCCGACGCGCGCAGCTGGGAAAGCAGTTCCTTTGCCTCGTCGCTTTGCACGGGCAGTTCGGAGATCGCCCGCGCCGCCTCGGCGTAGGCGTCCGCGGCATCCTTCATCGCCGCGGTCACGAGCGGCACGGTATCAGCCGCGAATCCCATGTAGCTGCTCTGCAGCGTCGAGGCGGCATCGGATACCGAATCCATCGCGCCGGATGCGTTGTCGATGGCATCGCGGGCGGTGGCAAGGGACGCCTTGGCGCTCTGCGCCCTCCCCTTCGCCTGCTCGGCCTGATCGGCAAGCCTGCCTATCGACGCGCTCGCGTTTTCGAGCTTGGCCTCGGCCTCCTCGACCCTCATCGAAGCCAACGACTTCGCGTTGCTCACGCGTTCATCGGATTGTTCCAGAGCGGCATTTAACGCCTCGGTCGCCTTGAGGCTCACCGTCTCGACGAAGGTCGCGTTCACGGTCGCGTCAAGGGTGTTGGCACCGGTATCGGTGATCTTGGGCGCGATCGGTCCGACCTTCTCGTTCACGTAGTAATCGATGTCGGGTTTCTCGAAATGGCCGGTCGTAAGCGTCAGGAGTTTTGCCGAGAAGTCGGACGGGATGACGAAGGCAGCGTAGCTCTTCCCCGATTTGACCTGGTCCATGGCCTCGTCGTAGTCGACGAACTGCCAGTCGAGCTGGTCGTTGCCATGCAGCTCGTCGACGATCATCTCGCCGACGTCGATATGGCCCGTGAGCTCGCTGTCGGCTCCCTCGTCCTCGTTCACCACGCACACGTGCAGATGGCCGGTGCTCTCGTAGGGATCCCAGAAGCCGAGGACGTTATACCAGGTATAGAGCGATGGCAACACGAGCAGGGCGAGGATGACCACCACGGCGGGCGGCACCTTGAGAAGGCGCAGGATATCGCGCTTGAGTACACGAAAGACGTTCTTCATGGCCACGCGCTCAGCACCTCACCTCGTTTCGTCTGCATTCGTGCCGATAGCGTATGAGGTCATGATACTACATCGCGCATTGACGCGCGAAGGACCGACGGCTGATGTTTTTCGTCAGATGCTCACCGTCAAGCCGTCCATGAGATCGTTCACGGTCTTCATGGCGCACATCTTGCCGCACATCGTGCACGTCCCTTCCGTGACGGGTGGGGCGCTCTCGTAGAACTCGCGGGCACGCTGCGGATCGAGGGCGAGGTCGAACATTTCATCCCATGACACGCGGCGGCGAGCGTCGCTCATGCGATTGTCCCGGTCGCGCGCACCAGGAACACCCTTGGCGATGTCGGCGGCATGGGCGGCGATCTTGGTGGCGACGAGCCCCTCGCGCACGTCATGGGCGTCCGGCAGGCGCAGGTGCTCGGCCGGTGTCACGTAGCAGAGGAAATCCGCCCCGCTCGAAGCTGCGATGGCCCCACCGATGGCCGCCGTGATGTGATCGTAGCCGGGAGCGATATCGGTCACGAGCGGCCCGAGTACGTAGAAGGGCGCCCCATGGCACAAGCGCTTTTCCATCTTCATGTTGGCGGCAATCTCGTCGAGCGCCATGTGCCCCGGCCCCTCGACCATCACCTGCACGCCGGCATCCCACGCGCGCTGCGTGAGCTTGCCGATTTCGATGAGCTCGGCGATCTGGGCGGCGTCGCTTGCATCGTAGATGCTACCGGGGCGCATCGCATCGCCAAGGGAGATCGTCACGTCATGCTCGTGCAGAATGGCGAGCACGTCATCGTAGAACTCGTAGAACGGGTTCTCGTTGCCGGTCGCCTCCATCCAGGCAAAGATCAGCGATCCACCCCGGCTGACGATGTTCGTGAGACGCCCCGTCTCCTTGAACGAGTCGATGACCCGACGGTTCATGCCCGCATGCACCGTCACGAAGTCGACGCCGTCTTCGGCATGCGCGCGGATGACCTCGAGAAAATCATCCGGCGTGATGTCGATGAGCGCCTTTTCCAGATACCCGATGGCATCGTACATGGGCACCGTGCCCACCATTGCCGGCGAACGCTCGATGAGCGCACGGCGAAATGCCCGTGTCTTTCCCGAGTTCGAGAGGTCCATGATCGCCTCGGCACCCAGCTCGAGCGCGACATCGACCTTGCGCCACTCCTCCTCCTCGTCGGCCAGGTCGCCCGAAATGCCGAGGTTGACGTTGACCTTGGTGCGCAGTGGTACGCCGTCCAGGCACGAACCCACGCCCTCGGGATCGAGCGCGGCGTGGTGGATGTTCGCCGGAATGGCGATGCGTCCGGCAGCGACGGCCTCGCGCACGCTTTCCGCGCAAATGCCCTCCTTCGCGGCGACGCTTCGTATCTGCTCGGTCACGATTCCGGCACGCGCATAATCGATTTGCGTTATCTGATTGCCCATGGTGACCATGGCGCACTCCCTTCGTTGGCATTACCCACACAGGTTCATCGGGTCGGCGTCACAAGCGCCCTCTCAGCCTGGATTACCCAAGCTCCCCGGTCATGGTTTGGGATTATATGCCAGATACGACATGGAAAACTCGCAAGGGCGAAATTCCCGCGTTAACTCCTGCGCTGAAGCCTCTCGAGCTCAGCCTTGAGCGAAGCGTAGTGCTTCAGCTCCTCCTCGGACCAGCCCCCGAAAAGCGCCTCCTCGAGCGCTTGGCTTGCCGCCATGGCAAGTCCCTCTTGCGGATAGAGACGCTCGCGGCTGCGGTTGTAGAGGTATATTTGATCGAACATGCCCGAATCCTCGAGTACGGCGAGATTGCACACGATCTGGTCGACGATCTTGCGATGATGGGCCGGATCGGTTGCGCGGGGCGTGGTGCCGGCAAGACGCATTTGCTCGTAGCGGAGCTGACAGGAGACGAGCGATATCTCCGGCTTGACCGCCATGAGGGCAAGCGAGACATCGTAGCCGCGCTCGCGCAGGAGCGTGGCGGTTGCGAGAGGCACCTGAGACGTGCGTAGCGTACCTTCGATGACGAGGTTATAGCCGGCCGAGGAAAGCGCCTCAACGATGGCTTCCACCATCTTGCCTGCCCACTGCGCCGTGTAATCGACGGCTTTATCGCCATAGGCGCTTTGCAAAGCAAAGAAGCGCGGATGGAGCTTTCGATATTCGTCGCCGTTGACGACGATGACATCCTTTTTGAACATCTCGAGAAACACGTGGTGAAAAGTGGTCTTGCCTGCCCCGCTTTGGCCTCCGAGCAAAACTGCCTGAGGTCTATCGTGCGGCGACAGACAAGCAGGTGCCACCATCGTCTCGAGCTGGCCAATCAGCTTTTCGGAAAACTCTTCTTCGGAATACTCCGCAAGATAGTTACCCATGTCAGGCCGCCAGCGGGATATAGCGGTCTGCGAGTTTATCGAATGCGTCGAGCTGGCCCTTGATCTCTGCCAGTTTGTTCTTGTTGGAGTTTTCGGAACTGACAATAGTAGGCTTGAGCAACGCGATCTGATTGATGATGTCGGAAAACACCATTTCGCGCATTGCGTCGCCCTGCTTTCGCGCAGTTGATCTCAACGTGAATAGCTTGGCCAGAATCTCGGCTGCTTTCTCCGTGAGCACCTCTTGCGTGAGCGTGATGTGGTAGATCTCCGTCATGTCCATATCTTCATCTCCCTCGCCAAAGTAGACCTCTGCATAGACGATTTCCTCGACGCCATGACGTTCCTTCTCGGAAAGCTCCTTGCCGTCACGGTCGAGGCAATCCATGACGAAGCGCGGCAAGCGGGCGGCACGGATGAGGTTGGCGTTAGCGCGAGAGGGCTTCTGGCCCTTCTCGTAGCGTGCGAGGCTTGCCTCCCCCAGACCGAGCAAACGAGCGAACGAGCGTTGCGAGAGGCCGTACTTGGCGCGGATGTCCTTGATGTCCTGCGGTGTGAGTTCGTGGGCCATGCCCTACCTCCTCGAACAGAAATCACTCATGTGATATTTTCATGCGTTCATAATACTATAATTTGATTGCATTCGTACATATTTGCACTCATTTGATTTCACTATTGTGATTCAATAATCATTTGATATGGAACATGCATGGTTCAATACAACTCGACTGCACGCAAGGCACTCCACGTCGATCGCATGAGGCTTTGACAGCGTGCGTGCCCTCCCCTACACTGGGCGAACCCGGATTCGATTTGAGGTGGATGTATGTGCGGAGAATTCGTCATCTAGTCTTTCTCGGCTAAGTGCCGAACGCTAGCCATTCCCATTCCGCACACTCACGTTCCGGGAGATTCCCATGTCAAAGAACATCTCTTCAAACCCGCCTGTGCAGGCGGGAAAACCTGCCGAATCCGCCGACACGCCCCTCACGAGCGCCGTCGGCTTGCCCCTTCCCAAGAACTGGCTGGCAATCATCAGCTTCATATGGGCCGGTCAGGCCGTCTCGATGATAACCAGCTACGCCGCGGGATATGCCGTCGTATGGTACGTGACCGAATCCACCGGCAGCGCGCTCGTGCTTGCCGTGATGAACATATGCGTGATGCTCCCCATCGGCCTTCTCTCCCCCTTTGGCGGCATCGTGGCCGACAAGCACAACCGCAAGATGATCATGATCGTGGCCGACGGCGCCATCGGGCTCATCTCGTTGATAGCGGGATTCATCATCCTCGCAGGCGATGTCTCGCTCGTGTTGCTTATCCTCGTCTGTGTGGCGCGTGCTGTCGGCCAGGCCTTCCACAGCCCGGCGATGATGGCGACCATGCCCATGCTGGTGCCCGACAAGCACCTCCTGCGCATCAACACGCTCGACCAGCTGCTCGCCTCCATTGCCGGCATAGGCGCGCCTGCCTTCGGCATCTTCCTCTACACCACCATGGGGTTTTCCTCGGTCATGTTCCTCGATTTCATCGGAGCGCTTTTCGCCATTGCGGGACTTGCGCTTGCGAAGGTCCCCACCGTCATCGACGAGACGGCCACGCAACAGCATGTCATCGCCAACCTGCGCGACGGCTTCCGTGCCGTCGCGGCATCACGCGGTTTGCTGCTTCTCATCGTCATGGTCACCATCGGCATGATGATATTCGGCCCGCTCTCTGCCGTGTTCCCACTGATGGCATACGAGCATTTCTCGGGTGATGGCTACATGGCCTCACTCGTCGAGGCGGCATTCGGCATCGGCATGCTCGTGGGCTCGGGCATACTCATGGCATGGGGCGGCGGCAAGAGACTCGCGGGACTTATCGCCGTGGCGGCCGTCATCGTGGGGGCGACGACGGCGGCGTGCGGGCTTCTGCCCCCGACGGGTTTCGTCGCCTTCGTGGTGCTCGTCGCTGTGATGGCCATGGCCTGCGCATGGTTCAACGGTCCCACGATGACCCTCACACAACGCAACGTGCCCGACGAGAAGATGGGGCGCGCCATGGGCCTGCTCAACGCCGCCATGGGGCTCGCGACGCCCATCGGCATCGCCATCGGCGGCGTGGCGGCCGAGCTCATGGGCGTGGCTCCGTTTTTCGTGGTGGACGGCATCGCGTGCCTCGTGCTGGGCCTCGTGGCCTACATCCCCAAGTCGATCCGTGCCCTCGACGAAGGCTAGCGTACCCAATGTGACAAGACGCGACGGGGCAGTTTTGTCACATTTCGCTATTGCCTGGCAGCGCCGCGCTTGCCATAGCCATAGCGGTTCCTGAACGCGATCATGAAGCACGTCGCAAGCGCGGCGGCGGCGAGCTCGCCGACGGAAACCGAAAGCCAGATGCCATCGATACCCAGAATCAACGGCAGCAGCAGCACGGCACCGCACTCGAACACGATCGTGCGCAGGAAGGCGATGATGGCGGAGACGATGCCGTTGCCAAGCGAGGTGAACAATGCCGAAGCGTAGATGGGCACGCCCATGATGAGAAACGCGAAGGCGTAGATCCGGTACGCCTTGGTAGTGAACTCGAGTAGTACCGGGTCATAGCTCACGAAGATGGCGGAGAGCGGCCCGGCAAGCCACTCGGCGGCTAGGAACATGAGAACGCTGCCGACACCGATGAAGCCGAGGCTCTTGAACAAGATGCTTCGCATTTCGGCATGGTTCTTCGCTCCGTATTGGTAGCTCATGAGCGGCGAACTACCGAGCGCGTATCCCATGAAGATGGCACCGAAGATCATCGCCGTGTAGCCGATGACGCTGAACGCCGCGACGCCGTCTTCGCCGATGTAGCGCATGAGCTGGAAGTTGTAGAGCATGGTCACGAGGCTCATCGCGATGTTGGAGACGAGCTCGGAGCAACCGTTGAGACAAGCCCTGCCAATGGGACGCCACTCCAGGCGCGTCCTGACCAGGCGCAACAAACTCGAGTTGTGCTTGCGCAGGAAGTAGATGAGGGGAACAAGCCCACCCACGACCTGGCCCAGTGCCGTGGCGATGGCGCCTCCGGCGATACCCCAGCCAAAGACGCAGATGAACAGCCAATCGAGCACGACGTTCACGACACCAGCGGCGACGATGACGAAGAAGCCGTAATTGGGCTTGCCCGCCGTGGAGAAAAACGTCTGGAAGGCGAATTGCAGCGCGAAAAACGGCAGGGCGAGCAGCGTCCACCGCCCGTAGATGACGCTTTCGTCAAGGAGCTCCCCTTGTGCCCCGAAGGCCGCGATGAGAGGTTCGATCAGCCACTGTCCCAGGACGGCGAGAATGATCGCGAAGCCTATCGTGAAGATGACGAGCATGCTGAAGTAGCGGTTAGCGCGCTCGTCGTCGCCCTCACCGCGGGTCTTGGCAACCAGGGCGCTGCCACCCGTGCCCGTCATGAGGCCGATCGTCGCGAGGATCATGACGACGGGCCAGGCGAGGTTCACGGCCGCGAGTGCTGTCTTGCCGACGAAGTTCGAGACGAAGAAACCGTCCACCACCTCGTAGAGCGAGGTGAAGATCATCATGCAGATGGTCGGGAACGTGTACTTGAGAAGGGCACTCATGGAGAAGTGCCGGTTCATGTCCTGCGTCATGTCCTGTCCAGTCCGGTTTAGCGGGCGCATGAAGACACCCGACGTTCAGGACATTGTACGCGAGGAGATAGAGATGCTGTGGAGAGGGCAGACTTGCTACCCGTTTGTCATCTGCCTGCGGGCACGTCCGTGCCCAAACGGGAATCCCCGTCACACGCGATGCGGCGGTGCCTCGAGCTCCCATTCCTCGAGGATGACGCTTCCCCGGTACTTGTAGAGGCCGTAGATCCCGAAGAACTCCCAATCGGCAATCGTGAAGGTACCGGCAATCGAGGTCACGAACTCGGCGGCCTGGCGGTTGAACGCGCCGTTCTTGAAGACGTAGAGGTTGGCGATGTTGTCGCGGCTGCCCGTCGGGGCGAGCACGACGCCGCTGCCCATCTGGATGGGGAGTCCGTCGGTTTTCATGCGGAGGTTTTGGACGAGTATGTCGGGTTCGAAGAACGACAGCCAGTTGCGGCGTTTGAGTTTGGCGATCTCGGCCCATTCGAGCGTGTGCTTGCGCGATTCGTCCATGAAGACGGCATTGAGAAAGTCCTGGTAGCTCTCGGCTTGCGCGAGCATGTCGGCGTACTCGGGCTTGATGAGGTCGGCGACCGTCATGTACAGGTAGAGCTTGTCGAGCGTCGCCCTGTCGGCCAGCGGAGCCGCGTCGATCTGGGATTTGAGTTGCTGCACGTTCATGGAAGACCTCGCTTATAGGACAATCGAAAGGGGGCCGCAACAGATGCGACCCCCCCCCTTCTGACGACTACTTGGAGCAGGCGGGTACCCAGAGGTACTGCTCGGGCTTTTCGTCGAGCTTCTTCACGAGCTCGTCGACGGGACCGAATTCCATGCACTTCGCCTGGCAATGGAACACGCAGCTCGGAAGCTTTCCCTTGGCCTGGCGGGCGGCGCACAGGTCGCAGATCCGCGTGAACGACGGGATGAAGTCGTAGACGAAGCGGTCGGTCGGCGTGCCGTCGGCCTCGCGGATGGGCCACGGCCCGTTCTGCATGACCTTGACGCCCCACTGCTCGAGCGGCAGCTCGTGCTCGGCCTGGCAGGCAACCTCGCAGGAATAGCAACCGGTGCAGTACTGGTAATCGACGAGTATTCCGTTCCTAGACATTACAGGTCCTCCTCACTGCAACGATAGATCTTGCACAGCGTGCACTTCAGGTCGGCGCCAAAACCGGTGCGACCGGGCTTGTTGGCAAGCAGCTGGTTGATGTTGGACTGGCGGAAACCGTAGAGGTTGGGCTCGGCGCCATCCTGCTCGGGGAACCACCAGCCATGCTGCGCCGCGATCTCCTTCTCGGAAACCTCGTAGGTGACACGCGCGCGCTGGCGGCAACGACCACGATGGTTCTCGATCCACACCCAGTCGCCTTCCGAGATGTTGTGCTCGGCTGCGGTCTTGGGGTTGATCTGCACCCACGGGTCGGGCGTGAGCTGGCGCAGATACGGAATCTGGCGATGCTCCGAATGGAAGAACGAGGTGGTACGTGCACCCGTGATCATGATGAGCGGATACTCCTCGTACAGGTCGGGCGTCGAGACGGGACCGATGCCGGGCTCCTCGATGTAGGGCAGCGGATCGTAGCCATAGGCTTGGAACAGCGTCGAATAGAACTCGATACGGCCAGTCGGCGTGTTGAAGCCGGGCATGCCGTCGGGGCGCATGAGACCCTTCTCGTACTTCTTGTAGATGTACTTCTGGTAGACCGGGCCCTGCTCCATGAGCTCGTGGAAGGTGAAGCCGGAAGGCTTGACGATCTCGTCGTAGACCTCGTCCTCCGTCTCCCACGGCCAAGTGTGCTGCTTGCCCTCGGGGCGGTTGATGGCCTTGTTGAACTCGTCATCGTTGTCGAAGTACTGGGCCAGGCGACGATTGATCTCGCAGTCGGAGAGCGCCTCGCCCTCGGCGGCGCAGCCACCGGTAATGGCGGACAGGAAGTAGTAGTGCGCGCGGACGGAATGCTTCTCGGCCCAGGTCTGGACGGGAAGGACGATGTCGGCGCAGCTCTGGATCATCGGCGTCATGAAGACATCGCAGGCGGCGATGAACTCGGGCTTCTTCATGGCCTTGTACCAGCGCTCGGTCTCGCAGCTCATGCAGGCGATGCCGTTGGAGGTCTGGATCCAGACGCCCTTCACGCCGCCTTCCTCGCACACCTCGAGGCACATGTCAGGCATGGCCTGGGTAAGGCCGTAGCGATACATCGGGTACTCTTTCCAGCCGACGCGCTTCTTCTGCGTCTCCTCGTCGATGAGGTCGTAGATGCCCCACGCGCCCGCGGAGGGCTGGTCGACGCCCATGGGGGCGGCGGTGTAGCACATGCCGCCGGGCACATCGAGGTTGCCGGTGATGGTCCAGAGCGCGGCGATGGCGGCAGCGCACGGCGTGCCCTGCGACTGCATGTCGACGGCCAGGCCCCAGACGACGTTGGCGGGATGCGAGTTCGCGAACAGGCGCGCGGCCTCGACGATCTTCTCCTTGGGAACCCAGGTCATCTTCTCGACCTCGTCGAGCGATAGCTCGCGGGCGCGCTCCGCCAACTCGTCGAAACCATAGGTCCAGCGATCGACGAAGTCATGGTCGTAGAGGTCCTCGTCGATGATGACCTTGATCATGCCGAGCGCAAGCGCGGTATCGGTACCCGGACGCAGCTGCAGGTGCACGTCTGCATGCGCGGCGAGCCAGGTAACACGCGGCTCGACCGAGATGAGCTTGCAGCCCATCTTCATGGCATCGGTCACCCAATGGCCCATGAAGAAGTCGGGATTCGAGATGGTCGGATTGCAGCCCCAGACGATGGTGCATTCCGGGCAGACCCATTCGGGATCATCGTAGCGCAATGCCGAGAACTGGCTGAAGTCGGCGATGAGCATGCCGCCGTAGGTCATGATCATGAGCGAAAGGCGCGGCAGATAGCATGCGGTACCGGAGAGGAAACCGTACTCGTTGGGGCTTCCCATGGTGTTGGCCATGCGTCCGACCTGCCACTGGTTATCGCGGGCCGTACCGCGCAGGCAGTGGATGGAGTCGCCGCCATAGGTCATGGAGATGCGGCGGAACTCCTTGTAGCACGTCTCGAGGGCCTCGTCCCAGCTGATGCGCTCCCACTTGTTCTCGCCACGTTCGCCAGCGCGCTTCATGGGGTACAGGATGCGATCCGGATGGAACTCGACCTGCTTGAAGGCCAGGCAGCGCGGACACAGCGCGCCGCGGTTATACGGATCGTCCGGGTCGCCCTCGCACTTGATGAAACGACCGGTCTCGGGATCGGAGTACACGAGGACGCCGCATCCCTCGTGGCAACCGGGTGCCGACCACACGGAGGTACGCGTCACGAGCATGCCGTCCTCCATGTACTGCCACTCACCGGGATGCTTCCAGTCCTGCATCTCCGGACGCTCGCCGGCGCCGAAGTTGAACTGGTTCTCCTCCTTCGTGGTGCCGATGTCATCGCGATCCTTCTCGAGAATCGCCTCCTGCTTGCGGTCGGCGTCATTTGGCTCGCCCGCGCCGCTGAAGTGCCATTCCGAATCCTCGCGCTGGGCAGCGGCCTTGCTGTCCGTCTCGAATTCTTCCATAGCCTCTCCTCTCGCTTTCTAGATCCGCGGCTTCCCTACCGCGTCATCCGTTCCGTCGGGGAGGCGATGCCCGCCATGGCGCGCATCATGGGCCGGAGTGTCTTCCTCGCAAACGCCGCACTCCCCCATCGGGTTGCAGACAGGAAACCACGTGCGGGGAATCGCATATCGTCAAACGAGTATGCAATTGGGAATTCATTATGCTGGTATGAGACGCTGACCGGGGGAATGAGACAGTTGCTCAGGGACGCTGTCTCATTCCGGGCCCGATTAGAGGTCGAGGGGAAACTCCTCGACGAAGCTCATGAGCTTTTGCTGGGAATGGATGTCAAGCTTGCGGTAGATGTTGTAGATGTGGCTCTTGACCGTATGGGGAGAGATCGTCAGCTCCTCCTGGATCCATGCGGTGTTACGTCCCTTGGCAAGGTACGCGAGGATGTCCGCCTCGCGCGGGGAAAGCTGGTAGAGCCTCACGATCGCCTGGCAACGCTCCTCGAACAGTTCGCTTTCGTCCATCTGGACAACGACCTTGTCCGCGTTCAGGGCACCCTCGTCACGCGAGGTGCCATCTGCAAGGTGATGCCGGCCAATGGGAAAGAACGCCATGACGACCACGACGAGCACGAACACCATGGCAAGGCGCACGACCGTGAAGGGCTCGGAATGCGCGCCCGAGACGTTCGTGATCACCGCGGCGATGCCCCAGCCGACCGCAAACCCCAACGACGAGACGAACAGGCGCATGGGTGCCTGCCTGAACAGTGGCGTGCTACGCGTGAGCGTGCTCTTACGTACGACAAACGCGTAATTGGTCGTCTTGAAGGCAGCCCACGCGGCCACCACCAGACATGCGCATCCCAACTGCAGGACCCCGTCCGAGAAGGGCAGGAGCAGGCAGCTGAGCACGGTGATCACCAGAAGCCATCGTTGTACGACCGTGATGTCGACCTGCTTTCCGCAGATGGCCATGAGCGCGACGAGCAGGGCACCGGGGATGACGGCGAGCAACCCCGGCAACAGGGCCTCGGTGCCGTTGTTGAACAGGAACACGAAGTTGAGAGCGAAGACGATGCCGAACACGAAGAACGACGGTTCGATCTCCTTGGTGAATCGCCAGGTCGCGTCCTCCGTCGACTCGAGCGGCGCGCGCTCGTCGTTGCCGTCGGCGTTTTGGGTCGCGAAGATGAGCAGGCAGATGCTGAACAGCAGGTAGGCGAACGAGAAGACGGGCTGCATGGCATCGGGTGCAAGCGTCGCCAGGGCGAACAGCAGAGAGCCGCCCACGAAGGCAAGACCGGTGAAGCGACCGTACGAGGTAGTGCGCAAGCGGCTCAGCACGTCGAGCCATGACACCGTGAGCAGAGCCGAAGTGGCGCCTCCCAGGAAGTTGGTGACGCACACCACCGGCAGGGGCACGTGAACGTTCTGATAGATGGCGAAGGCGACGATGGGAAGCGACAGGCCGCATACCAGCTCGACGCCCGTGGTGATGGTCGAAAACAGGTTGAAGCGCGGCATGCGCCCGAGCAGGTGCATGAGCACGTAGCCCACGGGCATGCCGGCAAAGATTGCCAGCTGGCTCAAGTCGCGCGTCGCAAGGGGCACCTCGGGTGGAAAATCCCGGAACAGCCAGAAAAAGGAAACGAACATCCAGGCCAAAAGAAAGGCAAATCCCATAAGGCCCAACAACTCGACGGCGGATATCTCATCCGCTCTCTTGGCGCTCTTCATTTTTTTCATCCCCTGCGCGCTTGATTTGCGTGGTGCCCATTGCAATGCTTCCGCCGTGGTATGTGGGCAAGCCCACATGAAGCGGTAGCCAAGCGTAGCCCCCTCTAAGCAGGATTATAGCCCCATCGGACGCACGCAGGCAAAGGGGCCGTCCAAACTTGGACGGCCCCTCGAAACGCGAAATCAGATGAAGGCGGTGACGCTATGACCGCGATGCCGGTGCATCGTCCGCATCAACTTCCTCTTCCACGATGACCTCATCGGCCTGGACGGGCGCTTCGGCGACCTCGGTGCCGTCAACGGGCACGTCGATTTCGCCGGGCTGCCAATCGGGTGCGGGGGCAGGCGATTTCGCCGCCTCGCGCTCGGCCTTGGACGGCCGCGTGAGCAACGCGAACGCCGTGCCGATGGCGATGATGGGCAGCATGACGGCCCACGTGGTCATCTGGAAGGCCTCGGGCGGCACGGCGACATGACCTATCGCGGAAGCATCCATCGAAGCGAACGCGCCGATGGCATAAGACACGAAGGTCTCGAGGCACTCGCCGCCAAACTGAAAGACGGTGAGGATGGACAGGCCGACGGCGACGGCCGTCTGGCCACCTCGGCCCACGAGGAACGGAACCATGGGACGCACGGAGCCCACGAGCAGGACATTGCCCACGATGTGGAACAGCAGGTAGAAGCCGAAGAAGTAGAAGGCACCGACCTTCCAGCCAAAGACGACGGCCAGAAGCAGGCAGAAGCAGCCCACGAAGATGATGATCCACTTCTTGGTCCACGGCAGCTTGTCCGAAATCCACCCGCCGATGGGCGCGAGAATGCCACAGGCGTTTCCGCAGGTCATGAGGAACGCGGGCATCCATTCTATACCGACCCACATCTCGGGGAACTGGGCAGTGAGGAAGGCCTCGTCATAGGTGGTGAACGCGAAGTTCACGAACTCGAAGAGCATCCAGGCGATGAGCAGGCCCACGAACTGGCGGTTCTTCAGGAACGGGAAGGCGCTCTTGTAATCGAGGCGCTCGATGGAGATCTCGGAAACCTCGCCCTTCTCGATGGAGGGCAGGCGATACAACACGATGAACACGATGAGCGCGACGACGATGATGGCGGTGATGAGCCACCACACCGTCTGGAACTGGCTCGTGGCAACGGCCATGTTCGCTGGATTCATCAAGAATCCGGCAAGATCGTCGACGCCGGCCATGGACGAGGTCAGCGCAGGCGACACGTTGTTGATGAACAGCATGCCAACCGGTACCCACGTGGACCAGATGGCGACCGCCATGAAGCGGTGCTTGTTCGAGAACCACAGCGAAACCGCCGTGGGACCGGTGACCGAGCACATGCCGACGCCTATACCGGTGATAACGCGAAACGCGAGGAACGTCTCGTAGCTCACGTTGAAGAACAGGGCGACGCCAGCCATACCGACAGCCGTGATGATTCCGGAGATGATGAGCGTCGGCTTGGGTCCGATACGACGGATGATCCAGCCCGTGGGGATGGCGACGATGATCGCCGTCCAGGCAATGGCGTTCATGAGAAAGCCGAAGGCCGCACCCGGATCGAGGGTCATCTGTCCGGGGATGACCCAACTCGCCACCATCCAGGGGATGAGGCGGCTCGCAACGCCCGGCAAGGCAAACCACGCCATGGGAATGGCGATGGAAATGAGCCAAGTTGCGAAAAGGGCCACCCACGCGTAGCGCGGGGTGGGAAGTTCGGAGGACATGAACTCGGTCTGGTCTTTCACGACCTCGTTCACGTCGAGCTTCGAGGTTGACTCTGACATGGTCTCCTCCTAATTCGATGGCTGTGGCACCATCGGCGCATGATGCGCGCGCCCCTCCCCCTCTCTGTACCGGGCGCCAATGAGCGTGGGCCACGGTTCGCGGGCGCATCTCCTTTTCTGCGTCCATCTACAACCTAGGGGAACAAGAGGGGATGCCTTAGGCTCATATGACTGAAAACGTCTCTCAGCCTATTGGTATGAGTTTCCTGAATCACGAGGTCAAGGCGTTTCTATAGCGAACTCGAGGCGCAATCGCCGTCGTTGATGCGATACTTCGCGAGAATGTAGCTTCTCAGCGATTCCGCGAGTCGTTCTCTTTCGAGCGCACCTGCCGCCGCCGCGTCCACGCATTCCCGCGCAACCACGGCGGCCGCACGCTTGGACTCCAGAAGCGCCTGCAAAACCTCGTCGTTCATGGAACCCTAGGCGATGACGGGCTCGAGACCGAGCCGCTTGGCGATGAACACGAGGTCCTCGACGTAATCGCCGTAGACGAGTGGCAGGTGCAGGCCGAAGGTCACTTGCTTCTCGAAGAAGTCACGTTCGTCCGCCACGCGGAACACGAATCCGTTGTTGCAGTTGTCGGTATCGTAGCCAAGCCCCGCCACGATCTCTCCGCGTCCGATGAACATCTGGGTGAGGTCGGACGAGATGCGACACATCGTGATGACCTGTCCCTTGTCGGCATCGAAGTCATGGCGCTCGACGGCCCCGAAACCGGCATCGAGGGCGAAGTGGCGAAGGCCGTACTCGTCATGGCAACCCAGCCCATGGAAGCATCGCGTGGGCGTGGAGTGGAACGTGACGTAGAGGTTATCGGTCGACCCATCGATAGGCACCTCGTACTTGGGATCGGCCCAGTTGAGCGTTCCGTCCGGGCGCTTGGGCACGGGGAGTGTGTTGCCCATGTACGCCGCCTTGCCCGAAATCGCCATCTCGAGCAGCATGCACAGCGCCGTCGTCACGTCGTACTCACACGCCGAGGCAACGCCGCGTTCGAGGTTGAGCGAATGCGTGAGGCAAAACGTGAACTGCTGCTCGTAGAGCCGCCGCGTGGAGCAGCTGTCGGGACACAGCGCGGAAAACCCGGAGCAATCGTAGTAGTCCATGAGCTTGTCGACGACCTTGTATGCCTTGAGCGAGTTTATGACGTATTGGCGCTCAACCTGGCACATGGAGGCACCGCCGATGAGCTTGTCGGCCTCGGCTTCACACCAAGCCACGTCCTCATCGGTAAGGTTTTGGGTGATGCGCCCGGGGGTGGTGTGGTTTCCGCCTTCGGGCAACGGTTCCATCATGTCCATGAGCTCGTGGATGTTGACGAAGCGGAAGTTCGTGCCGATCTCGTCACGCACCCTGGCGAGGCTGTCGAAGCTGTCGGTACCGCCGACCATGGCCTTGGTGCCGTCAAAGCGCGGGGCAAGGAGGATGTTGGCGGTGCGCACGGCCTTCTCGGCGCGTATGTCGAGCATCTCGCGCTTGAGCTCGTCCCAGTCGAGCGCGAAGACGATATCGGCTCCGCGGCGTACCGAGGACGCGAAGAAGAGCTGGCCGAACATCTTGAAGGGGTTGGCCGCGATGGGCTTGCTCGTGCGCAACGCGAATTCCTCGACGATGGTGTTGGAGCCAAAGGCAGTGCTGACGAGATAGAAGTCCGCCACGTTATCGTCGGCGAGCATCTCGTCGAACCACTCCTCCTTGATGTCCCAGTCGTCCGTGGACTTCACGATGACGGGGTCGAGGACGTCGAAACGCTCGTCATTTTTCAGGTTGAATTGGATAGCCTTCTCGAAGCCGTCGTAGATCTTGCCGTTGACCATTGCATCGAAGCCGGGCTCGAGTGCCTGGCCGCTTGCCATGCGACAAGGTCCCTCGTAGTAGTACTTGTGCTCCATGCAGAAGAAGATGGGTTTCACGTTGAGCTTGACGTCATTGACCGTGCGGACAGCCATGGATAACTCCAATCGGGTTAGGAACACACCTCGTCGAGATGACTCATCAGGAAGCGAAGCTGTTCAAGCGTATGGTTATAGGCAAAGCCCTTGCGGCTTTGCGCTGTGGAAAGGGCGCGGATGTCACGTTGTGCACCGTCTTTCAGGTGGATTCTGAGAACGAGGCTCGAGCTATGGCCCCTCGCATCGGACGGTACGGGGTTTCCATCATCGAGAATCTCGATCGAGTCGATGCCGTCATAGGAGAGCACCTCTCCTCCCTCGCGTACCTCCATGCCGGTGACGTCGCGGATGGGACAGATGAGGAGCTCGCGCGTGCGATCGTTGTAACGGGCAAAGGTGCCCACGGCGCCGGTGGCGACGAAGGCATCATCGACACGGTCATCGCCGGGCAGCTCGAGAGGCGGCCTTTCCCCGGCGACGATGGCCTCGAGCGTGGCGAGGTCGAACATCCGGGCGGGCGGCGCGAACGTGCGCCCGGTGCTCTCCTTCACGTACCGGCGCACGGTGCGGTCGCATGCGGCGCACAGAAACCTGCCGTCGGCAAGCGGGGCGCAGTTGATTCCAAGGCTCTCGCGTCCGCAGGCCGCGCATTCCTTCATGAAGAGTCCCATGACGTCACCTCCGGTCCCTCGCCTGCCGTTTTTGGTACCCACACAATGGGAATGCCCGCAGAGGAAGGGTACGAATCCTCTGCGGGCGATGGGATCGATGTCGATCTTTGCGGGCTAGCGCACGCAGATGATCTTCTTCACACCCGATTGGCTGCCGTCGAAGATGAGCTTCGACCCGCCGGCAATCTCGAGACGGACTTCCTGTCCGTCAGAGGTCTTGGCGGTACCGGCCGTCGCGGACTGGGCCTCCCACGTTCCGGTAAGGATGGAGGTGCCGTTGTCCTGCACGTCAAACGTACCGTCGGCATTCATGATGATCTTGTACTGCTCGGTAGCGACCTCGCCCTGACCAGGAACGATCTCGGACTTGGAAACCCACTCGCCTGCATAGTAGCGAGCGTCGCCCTCGGCCTTGGTCGGGTCGGACTTCGAGGCGGACGCGCTGCTCGAGTTGCTGGCGGAGTTATCCGAGGAGCAACCCACGATGCCAGCAAAGCACAGGCAACCAACGCACGCTGCCAGGAGGATGGTGACGAGCTTCTTCATAGAATTCTTCATGATGGTGGATCCTCTCTCTACATTCGTATCCGTACGTACCCTTTTTTTTGTAAGGGCGCCATCGGCTTTGGACGGCGCCCTCGCAACCAAGCCCGATGCCTACTTGCCCTCGGGGGCGCCTTGCGGCTTGCCGGCGCCCTCGCCGCCCTTAGGCTTGCTCGGCTTCATGCCGAGGCTGAACAGGATGCCGATGACGCCGACGGGCACGAGCGCCCAGAACGCCAGCATCGGATCGGTCATGCCAAACGCCATGGAATCGACGAAGTTGTGCATGACGTAGCTCGTCGGGATCTGGCCGATGTACTGGCCGATGGTCAGGAACGAGAGGCCCAGACCGACGGCGGTGGCGCCACCCTTGAACACGTAGGTGGGGACCATGGGCCGGCAGCAGCCGTTCAGGAACATGTTGCCGATGCAGAAGAACAGCACGTAGGCGATGAACATCGGGACGCTGTTATGGAACGCAAGCGCGCAGCAGATGGTCAGCGACGTGATGCCCGCGATGACGCAGATGTACTTCAGGTGCTTGGGGGTCTTGTCCAGGATGAAGCCACCGAGCGGGGCCAACGCGCCGCATGCGCAGATGAGGCCACCGAGGATGCCGGCCATGCCGACGTCCCAACCCATGCCGCCGGCATTGGTGGAGAGCTGCAGCCACGTCTTGAGGTACTGGCTGAAGGCGTAGTTCATGTAGTTGAAGATCGCGAACATGACGATGAGGCACCACAGCTGGCGGCTCTTGAACAGGGGCAGGACCTCGCGGAAGCTCTTGCGCTCGGGGCTGACCTCGGACACCTCGTCACCCCTCGGCTCGCGGAACACGAGGAAGAACAGCACGAGGATGACGACCATGACAATGGCCCAGATCCACAGGAACATCGTCATGTCACCACCGACGGCGCCGAGTACGCTCGAGCTGATGGCGTTGATGGTGAAGATGCCGATGGGAGCCCAGGTGGACCAGATTGCCATGGCGCGACCACGGGTGCCGTGCGGGAACCAGACCGACACGCAGGTCGGGCCGGCGACGACGGTGGTCGACAGGCCCAGACCGAGGATGAAACGGCCGGCGAGGAACACCATGAAGTCAGTGGCGGCGAAAACCGAGCAGATGACCTGGCCGATGATCGCCAGGATCATGCCCGTGCACGTTGCCATCTTGGGGCCCCATTTGCGCACCAGGATGGACGTCGGAAACGCCATGATGAGGGCGCCGATGGGCACGAGACCCATGACGTTGGCCATCATGGGAGCCTGGAAGGTCGGGTTGATGCCCGCCTCCCAGCCGGAGAACACCGGGAAGGTCACGCCGGGCAGCCATTGCCAGGCGAACACGATGCTCACGGCGCACAGCAGGGACACGATGAGGCACGGCCAGGCATAGCCGGGGGTCTTCATCGGGGCATCTGCTGCGGCGACTGCGTTGGGATTGCTCATTTTCTTTCCCTCCTTGGGATCGATGCGCTATCGCTTACAGGTTGAACAGACGCGCGGCGTTGCCGCCGAGGATGAGCTTGCGATCCTCTTCGTCGATGTCCAGCGCGTTGATGGCACCCACGGAGCGGGCCATCCACTCGTAGAACACGGGGAACGAGGAACCGAGCAGGATGTGGTCGGCACCGCAGACCTGCACTGCGCACTCCAGCTCCTCCTTCGACCAGCTCATGGGATGGGTCGAGTCGAAGTAGATGTTGTTCTTCAGGTAGCGGAAATAGTCCTCGCGGCTGATGTTGGTGGCCAAGCGGTTCATGGCTTCCTTCTTCTTCACCGAGACGTGCGGGGCGAGCAGGTTCTGCAAGGCGAACCAGTTGCCGCCGAACATGGTGTGGACGAACTTCAGATCGGGGAACTCGTCGAACATGCCCGAATAGAGCTCGCGACCAACGGCGACGGCCTGGACGGTGATGCGGCCGAGCTCACGGCGCAGCGGCGTGTAGTCCTGGAACATCTGGAAGACGTTCTGGCCAGGCGTATGGTGGATGACGGCCGGGATCTTGTGGTCGTTGATGTACCTCATGTACGGCTTGAACAGGTCGTCGTCGAGGAACTTGTTGCCATAGGCGCAGGCAAGCTGGACGCCCACCATGCCGAGGTCGTTCATGCAGCGCTTGAGCTCGTCGACATCCTCGGGGCGACCCCAGGGAGGCACGACGGCGTTGGCGACGAGGCGACCCTCGGACTTCTTGCACATGTCGGCTGCCTGGTCGTTCACGATCTTGCAGATCTCGAGCGGCAGCCACTCCTGCCACACGGGCATGCGCAACATGGCGATGTCGACGCCGACCTCGTCCATGGCCTGGATCTTGGCCTCGAGAGTGTAATCGCCCTCGACGTAGTTCAGGATCTCCTGGCCGTCTTCGGTAGCCACGACGACCTGGTCATGCTTGCCATCGGGAGTCTTGGTCACGTAGGTCTTGATGCCGAAGGTGATGGGTGCCGAATACAGGAACCCGTTCAGGACCTTCTCGTTGGTGAACAGGTCCGTCGGCAGGAAGTGCATGTTGTCGTCGATTACCTTGAAATCTTCCATTCTTTCTCCTCCTTTTCGATACGCGTACGCGACAATGCGCGTCCGCCTTGCCTTACTTCTGGTAGATGTCGTTGACGATGTGCTTCTTCATCTTCTCCATGTTCTCGGAGCAACGCACGCGCCAGTCGATGCGACCTTGCTCGCGCTCGCCCTGCGTGACGGTGTGGCTGAACTCGCGCGGAGCCCTCACGTCCACGTGATCGAGGCGCTCGACGATGTCTTCCATGCTCATGTCCTTTACCTTCCTTTCGTTTTTGTCTCCCCGCCTGCCAGGAACACGACCTGGCCGGCGGGGAGTTTGCTATGGAAAGCCGGTCCGCAGCTTGGAGGGATTGGGGGTGTGCTTCCCGGCTGGTTCCCGTACGTGACGCCTACTTGATGGCGACGATCATCTGCTTGGGCGCGTCGACCTTGGCGGCCAGCTCCTCCACCGGCCCCCACTCGAGGCACTGCGCCTGGCAATGCTGCACGCAGCTCGGTCGCTTGCCCTTGGCGGTGCGACTCTCGCACAGGTCACACCACTCGGTGAACTGGGGGATGAAGTCGTAGTCGTAGTGCTTCTTCGACGCGTCGATGGCCAGGGGTCCGAGTTGCGTGATGGTGATGCCGAACTCCTTCTCGGAGTACCCCTTCTCCTGCTGGCAGGCGAGCACGCACGCCTCGCAGCCGGTGCAGTAGTTGTAGTCGACGAAAATTCCTTCGTGTGCCATGTCTCTTACCTCTCCTTACGCGACGGGACGATCATCGGTGTCGATCTTGATGCTCTCGGGCGCGGGGATGCCAACGGTCAACGGGGCCGGCGTCTCCCCATCCTTGTAGATCCGGCACATCATGGACTTGTAGTTGGATCCGAAACCGGACACGCCCGCGTCGAACGGGACGAGGTTGTTGATCTGGCTCTCAAAGACGCCGAACAGGCCGGCCTTCTCGTCCTCGACGTTCTCCTCGGCCTGGTCCTTGCGCTCGGGGAACCACCAGCCGTGGTCGCACTGCATGACGCGCGGGTCGTAGTTCTCGTCGAACTTCGCCTTGTACTTGCACTTGCCGTGCTGGTTCTCGAGCCACATCCAGTCGCCCTCCTCGATGCCGTGCTTGGCGGCCGTCTCCGGGTGGATGTAGCACAGGGGATCCGGGTGCAGGGCGCGCAGCTTCTTCACCTGGCGCTGCTCGGAGTGGAAGAAGTGAGGCACGCGGGCGCCGGAGGTGACGATGTAGGGCAGCTCCGCGAGCGCGTCCGGGTTGGAGTACGGGCTCTCGACGGGCTCGACGTAGCTCGGCAGCGGATCGAGGCCGGACCAGCTGGTGTGGTGGAACACCATGGAGTAGATCTCCGCGCGGCCGGTCTCGGTGGAGAAACCGGGTTGGCCGTCCGGACGCAGAAGGCCCTTCTCGTACTTGCGGTACTCGAACTCGGGGTACTTCCAGGTGGCGTCACGCAGCTCCTCCCACGTGAAGCCGCCGTCCTCGAGTGCGTAGTCCCACATCTCCTCGACGCTATCCCAGGGCCACGCGATGTCGGCGTTCTGGGGACGAAGGGCATCGGTCAGGCGCTTGCCGAGCTCGAGGAAGATAGTGTTGTCGGCCTTGGTCTCGCCGACCGGCTCGATGGCCTTGTTGATGCAGCTGATGCGGTACGGGTTCAGGCCGCCGAAGCCGTTACGCTCCTCGTAGGTGGCGGCCGGCAGCACGACGTCTGCCAGGGCCATCATGGTCGGGGTCATGAACAGGTCCTGGAACACGCAGAAGTCGATCTGCTTGTACCACTCGAGCTGCTGTTCGGCCTGCGCGCCCATCGTGGCGAGGAAGTTATTGGTGGCGAAGTACGCCGCGTGGATGGGCACCTCACCGCGCTGCCAGGCTTCGATCGTCGCGTTGGACGAGAGGTTCTTGAAACCGACGGCGAACATCGGGTAACGCTCGACGCCGATGCGCTTGGCGGACTCTTCCGGGGTCAGAAGCTCATCGTAGCCCCAGGTACCCGTCCAGTTGGGCTGCTCGATGCCCCAGCACGCCTGTCCGATGACGTTGCCGCCGGGCACGTCGAGGTTGCCGGTGATGCACCACAGGGCCGTCACCGCATGAGCGGCCTGCTGGCCGCCGGTCTGCTGGTCGAGTGCCACGCCCCACTGGATGGCGGCGGGCTTGGCGGCGGCGTAGCGACGCGCGACGCGCTGCACGTCTTCCTTGGAGACCCAGGCCCTCTCGCACAGCTCGTCGAGGTCCATCCCCGCGACGCGCTCGCACACGGCCTCGAGGCCGTAGACCCACTTGTCGCAGAAGTCCTGGTCGTAGAGCTTCTCGTCGCAGATGACCTTGAGCATGGCCATGGCCAGCGCGCCGTCGCCACCGGGGCGCACGCGCAGCCAGTCCTCGCCGGCCTTCGCGGCGATCCAGGTGAGCTTGGGATCGACGACCGCGACCTTCATGCCGCGCTTCATCAGGTCGGTGATCCAGTGTCCATAGAAGCCGTCGGCATTCGCGTAGAAGGGCTGGTGGCCCCAGATGATGCAGTACTCCGGCACCACGTAGCGCGGGTCGTCGTAGCGCTCGGGCAAGAACTGCGAGCAGTCCATGACGCAGGGGTCGCCCAGCATGCAGGCCATGGATGCGATGCGCGGCAGATAGCAGGAATTGCCGGCGAAGTACGGAACGCCCTCGTTGGGCGAGCCGCACGATGCGTTGATGCGGGTGATCTGGTGGATGTCGCGACCGGTGCCCTGGCAGCAGGCGATCTTGTCAGCGCCGTATTCATCGGCCACCTTCTTGAAGTTCTCGACGATGATGTCGTAGGCCTCGTCCCAGGTGATGCGCTCGAACTTGTCCTTGCCGCGGTCCTCGCGCTTGCGCTTCATCGGGTAGAGCAGCCTGTCCTCGTGGTAGACGTAGTCCGGGATGCACAGGCACCTGGAGCACAGGCGGCCCTGGTTGTACGGGTCCTCCGGGTCACCCTCGACCTTGACGAGCTTGCCGTCCTTGACGTAGCTCAGGATGCCGCAGACGTTGTGGCAGCCGGGTGCCGAACGTGCGGTGCCGCGGATGACGGTCATGCCGTCCTCTTCCCATTTCCACGGAACATCGGGAGTCTTGGCCGCAGGCGTTGGCTCGATGCCGACATCCGCCTTCTTGAATTGCCTGCTGCCACGGCGGTACTTCTTGCCGTTGGTCTCGCTCCAGTGATACTCGACCACATCTGCTTCAGACATGATTCCTCCTTCTCTTCTCTCGCTCGATCCATGTCCAAACTGCGATCCTCGAGGCTTCCTCTCTAGGCCCGCCTTGCAGCCGTCAGGGATTGCATCCCGTGCTGCGGCGATTTCGCATCGACGAAACGGACTCGAGTGCCTGACAAGTTAGGCCACGTGCGCGGAAGGACTTCCCATCAGGAGCGTTAGTAGATGAGAATCAGGCAGCTGACGTGACGGGATGATGGGTGCTCAGTACGCTGGTATGAGGCTCTGTGCGGGAAAACCAGACAAAAGTGCCCCGGCGACATTTGTCTGGTCAGCTCGTCACACTTGCCCGGGCGGCTTGATGCCGAGCTGGTCGACAAGGCAGCTCATGTCATCGAGCCCCAGCTCCTTGCAGGCCGTGGCAACTCCGGGGGTGGCACCCGTCACGGCATCGCATTCATCGGAATCCTGCTCGTCCCACTCCCCGCAGGACCTCTCGCCGGGAGCGCCCGGCGTGGGAGGTGGTGCACCGGCGCTGCCATCGTCCATCACCTTGAAAGCGTCGGCCCAGTTCGTCGGAGCGCTCAACGCATCCGGATCCTCGCCCACAACACCCCATGCGCGGGCACACTTCCCGCACTCGACGCAGACCTCGCAACGCGTGCCACTCCATCCGCGAGGCGCCTGGTCATCGGATTGCGCGGATTCGCCTTCGTCGGCAAAGCACCTGCCGCAGAAGGTGCAGACGCTGCAACGGGTTCCACGACGACGCTCGTTCATCGCATGTCCTCCTCTCCCCACGCTCTAACGTGCCCCCGAGCCGCTTATGGGCGTCGGGGGCACGGAGTTGACGTGCGGCTTGCGCGAGTCCTATCGAACGGGCTTGTCCTCATCGGGCTCGCCGGGAGCGGTCTTTCCACCCGGTTTGATGAAGAACGAGACGATGAGCGCAATGACCGAAAGCGGGATGACGGTCACCCAGGCGGTTCCCACCCAGCCAAGGCCCGCGTCGAGGCACGCGCCGTAAACCGGGGCGAGCATCTGGCCGAAGCACTGCGTGAACTGCATGACGGCCATGCCGAGCGTGGCGGCCATCGCAGAGCTCGAGAGAATCGTCGGGGCGAGCGGTCGGCTTCCGCCACCGCCAAAGGCCGCGGAAAAGCCCATGAGAACGATGAAGAACCAGATTCCCACCATGCTGAACGGCCCCATGACCTCCGGAAAGCCCACGATGAAACCGATGAAACTCGTCGCGGCGAACAAGGTGACGAGGATGAACTTCTTGTTAATCGGCAGCCGGTCGGACCATGCGCCCGAAAGCGGATTCATGATGAATCCGATGAGCGTGATGATCGAGGTCATGAACCCGGCCGTCCCGGCATCGAAGCCCATGGAGGAAAGGTAGGTGGGATAGTAGGTGTTCACGACACCGCCCTGGATGAAGTTGAACACGAGGAAGGTCAGGCCGAGCAACCATATGTACTTGTTCTTCAGGTACTTGAAGCAATCGCTCATGCTTCCCTCGACACCGTAATTGGCGATGTTGCTCTTTCCCACCGGCTGGCGATAGAACGCTATGAAGAGGACGAGCGCCACAGCCGTGATGAGAACCACCCCGTAGAAGACCGACTGCCAGCCCATCATCTGGGCCATGGCCGGTGCGACGTTGAAGTCGATCGTGATGGCCATGGGCACCCAGGTGCACCATACACCCAGGGCAAGGCCGCGCGTCCTTTCCGGGAACCAGAGGGAGATGATGGTCGGCGAGGCCACGCCTATGAGGCCCAGTCCGATGCCCTCGATGAAACGTCCCAGGTAGAGAAGGATCATCGATCCGGTGGCTACCTCGACCAGACCTCCGACGATGATGCAGCTCATCGCGAGGATGCACGTCGTCTTGAGGCCAATCCTGCGGCAGATAAACGCCGCCGGGAATGCGAGGATCGCGCCGATGATGGCGAGGCAGGTCATCAGCATGCCAAACGAAGCGTAATTCAGGCCGTAGGCACCGATGATCTCTCCGGCAATCGCCGTGACCTTGAATTGCCCCAAGGGGGCCGTGATGCTTGCGAAATAGGTGATCGCGAGAATCACCCATGCATAGCGAGGCGTCTTCACCACTTCGACCGGGGAGGTTCCGAGTTCGGTGGTCTGTATCTGCTTGTCCATGATGCTGCCCTCTCTATCCTTTGCCGGCGATGCACGCAAGCCGGCTACGGTCCATGCACGAAAGGCTATGCAAGCCCCGCGCACGGTTCTCATATCACCTGCCCCAAATTGGGCACATCGACCGGCAGAACGCGGGGATGTCGCTCATATAGTTGGTATGAGACATATAGCTGAACTGGGGATATGATGGAGACGGCAGAAAACGGGAACGCGGGACGGAAAATCATGGGCGGCTACGAGCTGGATGTGGAAGACGGGTGCACGCGTATCGCGTTCGACGCATTCGACACGCGGGTGGGCATATGCGCCTATGGCGAGAAAGAAACCTGCGCACGTGGGCTGATGCGTGCATACGAGGATTGCATGGAATACGAGCGGCTTTTCTCTCGCACGCGTACAGGCTCCGACGTGTCGCGCATCAACGAGGCCCAAGGCGCATGGGTCGAAGTCGACGAGCGCACGGCCGAGCTCATCGAAGCGGCACTCGCCTACTGCGCGGCAAGCCATGGCGCCTTCGACATCACGATTGGCACCGCGAGCCGCCTGTGGGACTTGAAGCGCGGTGTCATCCCCGACAAGCACATGCTTGACGAGGCGATGCAGCACGTCAACTGGCACGGCGTGCATGTCGAGCGCGGCGATTGCATGGCGCACGTGTGCCTCGAGGACCCGCGAGCCATGATCGATCTGGGCGGTATCGCGAAGGGCTGGATTGCCGATGCTCTCGATTGTCTGCTCGCGCGCGCCGGAGCATGCGGCTACGTGATCGACCTGGGCGGAAACATACTCGTGAGAGGTGACAAGCCCGATGGCTCGCCTTGGACGGTCGGACTCCCCGACCCTGCGCATGGACGGGAAAAGCCGAGCGCGACGATCAAGCTCGCAGGTGGCAGTGTCGTCACGAGCGGCATTTATGAGCGGGCGTGCATGCGTGATGGCACGCTCTACCATCACGTGCTCGACCCGAAGACGGGCATGCCAATCGAGGTCGAGTACCCGGCGGCATCCGTCGTCTGCGAAAGGTCAACTGACGCCGAGGGCTTCTCGACGACGCTGCTCGCGCTCGGGCTCGATAGAGGCCGTCAGCTCGCGACCGAGCATCCGGAGATACTGCAGGCCTACTTCATCACCTGGGATGGAAAGGTCGTTGCGCTGCGATAACTATCCTTGCGCGCGCTCGAAGTGAACGGCCTGCTTCTTCATCGAGATTTTGCCGACCTGCCATCCCCGCGGCAGCAGTTCCTTCTTGTAGTTGAGAAACGAGTGGTCGAGGGGCACACCGGCGATATCGCCGATTTCATCGAAGGAGAGATCGAGGCTTTCGCCCTCCTGTGCCGCGACGTAATCCCATAACTTGTCGTATTTGCCCATAGACGCCTCCCATCGGCACGTTTCGATGCCGTCACGATACCACACATGGCCTGCGCAAGGGCGTGAGCGCGTGCCGGGATATAATCTGCCAAAACCCCGGCCGAAAGGTGGCACCATGGCTCTCGACACCAGCACGATCAGCCCGCTCGGATTCGGATGCATGCGCTTCGAGGGGCGCGAGACCGATAGCATCGACATCGATGCGACGGCACGCATGGTCGATGCCTACCTGGCGCATGGCGGCAACTACTTCGACACGGCCTGGGCCTATCCCAACAGCGAGGCGGCACTTGGCAAGGCGCTCGTGGCACGCCATCCGCGCGGCTCCTACTACATCGCCTCCAAGTGCGTGGCCTGGAACCACTGCGAGAGCACCGATGACCTCGAGCGACAGCTTCAGGAAACGCTCGCCAACCTCGGCACCGATTATCTCGACGTCTACCTCATGCACAACCTCGGTGGCAAGAGGACGGCAGCGTTCGAGAAATACGACGCCTGGGAGTTCGTGAAGTCCGTCAAGGAGCGCGGGCTCGCGAAGCACATCGGCTTCTCCGCGCACTGCACGCCCGAGGAGCTCGAGGGCTTCATCGCCGCCTACCCCGAGGCCGAGCTCGTACAGCTCCAGATCAACTACCTGGACTGGGATAGCCCCTCGTTCCAGGAGCGCGCCTGCGTCGAGGTGGCAAACGCACACGGCCTGCCCATCATCGCGATGGAGCCCGTGAAGGGCGGCCTTTTGGCCGACCCGCCGCAAGCGGTGCGCGCAATCCTCGACGAGGCGTTTGAAGGCCAGTCGTACGCGACGATCGCCCTGCGCTTTGCCGCGAGCATGCCGGGGGTGTTCTGCACGTTATCCGGCATGAACGAGCTTGCGCAGGTCGAGGACAACTGCCACGCGTTCGAGAGCTTCCAGCCGATGAACGAGACCGAGCTCGCTGCAATCAAGAAAGCGCAGGAGATCATGGAGAAGAGCGGCACCGTGCAGTGCACGGGCTGCGACTACTGTGCCAAGGTTTGCCCGCAGGGCATCGGCATATCCGGCTCGATCGAGGCGCTGAACTACTACATCAACTTCGATGACCCCTACAAGGCAAACTACCAGCTCGGCTTCATCGTACGCTTCAACGGCGGCAAGGCCATGCCGAGCGAGTGCATCAGATGCGAGGCCTGCATGGATGCATGCCCGCAGAACATCGACATCATGGCATGCTTCGACAGGATCGCCGAAGAGATTACCCCCTACAGCAAGCCCATCGTGCTGATGAAGCCATAGGTGACTTGCGTGTCGCGTAAGGAGAGCGTCTGGAGCATCCCGTACGTGGTGCTCATGGCCGTGAACTTCTTCCAGTCCATGGCCGCGTTCATGACAAACACAACTCTGTCTGTCTTCGCCAACTCGCTTGGCGCGTCAACGGCCAGGAGCTCTTAGGCGTCATCGAGGAAATCGCCCCGGCGCTCGTAAGCGAATACCTTCCCGAGTCCAAGTTCGCGAGCGGCATCAGCATCTACGCGGTCGCGTACTTCTCCTCGAGATGCGCGTTGATCTCCTCGACGCCGTTGTAGAGCTTCTCGTCGTCATACAGGTACGGGATGAAGTCCGCATTGCCGCCGAGCGCGAGCAGCTCGTTGTACGGCTCCACCTGCTCGACATCACGCTTGTCGAGTTCGATGTCATGTTCGTCGGCAAAGCTGGTCACGAGTGCGCAAGTCGCGCATGGACCCCAGTAATACAGGATTGGAGCAGCCATGGTCCCTCCCAAGTCGCGGTATCGAGCAGGATCATTATACGCGACATGACAGAATTGAAATGTGGTGCTTCCGGCCATGAGTCTGGCACGCCTTCTTCTACAATGACAGTCACAGTCACAGTCACGAAGGCAAGGAGGCACCGTGAAGATTCTCGTCGTGGAAGACGACCCGCTCATCGTGCGAACCCTGGGCGAGCTTCTCGAGGCGGAAGGCTACGAGGTCGCCACGACCGCCCGCCAGGACGAGGCGACCGCGCTTCTGGCGCAATCCTCCTTCGACCTTCTCCTACTCGACATCACCCTTGCGCAGGGAAACGGTTTTGCCGTCTGCGCGGCGGCACGCCAGGCGCATCCTGACATGCCGGTCATCTTCCTCACGGCATCGGACGACGAGTATTCGACCGTCGCCGGGCTCGACATGGGAGCGGTGGATTACATCGCGAAACCCTTTCGCGCGCGCGAGCTGCTCTCGCGCATGAGGGTCGCACTGCGGCAAAGCTCCAGCAGTGGTAACGCGCTGTGTATCGGAAACCTGCGTCTCGACCCGGCGACGGCCATGGTGAGCAAAGACGGCGAAGAGATCGTGCTCTCGGCCCTCGAATACCGTCTGCTCCTCTACTTTCTCCAAAACCAGGGACGGCTCATCACGCGCGAGATGCTTCGCGATGCCATCTGGGACACGGCAGGCGAATACGTCTCCGATAACTCCATCAACGTCTACATCCGCCGCCTGCGCGAGCGGATCGAGGACGATCCCGCGCATCCGGAGGTCATCGTCACGGCCCGTGGACTCGGCTACCGCATCGGAGCGGGAAAATGAGAGGTTTGCTCATTGTTGCGCGCAGGCAAGCTGCTTCGCTCCGACGGTCGCTTCCCGACAGCCCGCTTCGCAGTCTTTACGGCGCGCTCCCTTATACCTCCGCTTCACAGCTTGTCTGCGCGCATTTGCTCCATACAATCGGCGGACGCATTCTGAAGGGAGCACTGTGAACGACTCGCTTACCAAACACGTTGTAGTCCTCGCCGTGCTGTGTATCGCCGTCACCGGTGTGACGTTCCTTGCCGCCGGCGTGGAGGCCGCCCTGTGTTGCGCCATCCTCTCCCTTGTCGTCTTCGTCTTCTTCCTCGCCGTCTCCCTGCGCCGCCGCTCCGAGATACGACGCCTCACGGATGAGATCGACGAGGTCCTCAACCTCGGTAGACGCCTGAGCTTCTCGAATTGCCGCGAGGGCGACATCGCCGTCCTCGCCAACGAGCTCGAGAAGATGGTGGCGCGCCTTTCCCGGCTCACCAGCCAGATCGAGAACGAAAAGACCGCGCTGGCGGACTCTCTCGCCGACATATCGCATCAGATCCGCACACCACTGACAGCCGCCGAGCTCATGCTCCCGGCCATCGAGCGCGCCACGGACGAGGAGCAGCGCAAGAGACTCGCGCGCGACCTCGAACACCCGCTCGACCGGGTATCCTGGCTCGTCGCCACGCTGCTCAAGATGGCCAAGGTCGATGCCGGGGCACTACATATGGAGTCGCGACCCGTATCCGTCGCGTCCATGGTCGCCCGCGCCTGCGCTCCCCTCGAACTGTCCCTCGATTTGCGTGGCATCGCGCTTGTTATCGAAATTTCCGACGACGTGCGCTTCACGGGCGATGAGACCTGGTGCGCCGAGGCGGTTGAGAACATCGTGAAGAACTCGATGGAGCACTGTCAGGCCGGCGGGACGATCACCATACGTGCCGAGGAAGACGCGCTGGCCTGCCACATCTCCATCAGTGACGACGGGCCCGGCATATCCGAGGAGGACCTTCCCCACCTCTTCGAACGCTTCTACCGGGCACCGGATCGAAGGAGGGCGAGGGCTTTGGCGTGGGACTCGCGCTCGCCCGCTCGCTCATCTCGGGACAAGGCGGCACGCTGCGCGCCGCGAACGTCCCGGGCGAGGATGGCGGCTCCGCCGGTGCCGTCTTCGAAATCGCCTTTCCCAAAATCCGCGTCTGACGTGCACCGCATGCCCAGCTTACAAAGCCGTAATGTGCGCGTCATGGCAGAGTTGGGCAGCGCGTTCATACTCGATGCAGTCCGGAAATCCGAAATGAGACAGTTGCTAAGGGATGCTGTCTCATTTCACAAAGGGAGGAATCACCATGGACATCCTCAAGGTCAGCAACCTGACGAAGGTCTACGGTAAGGGAGCGCAGGCGACATGTGCGCTAGACGACGTCTCGTTCTCGATTCCGGAAGGCCAGTTCGTCGCCATCGTGGGCGCATCGGGATCTGGCAAGTCAACGCTTCTGCATCTCATCGGCGGAGTGGACCGCCCCACGTCGGGTACCGTCGAGCTCAACGGCGCGAACATCTACGCACGCACAGACGAGCAACTCGCCGTGTTCCGACGCCGTGAGGTGGGCCTCGTCTACCAGTTCTACAACCTCGTGCCCATACTCAACGTCATCGAGAACATCACTCTCCCCGTCGCCCTCGACGGACGCGGCGTGAACGAGGAGCGCCTCGCATCGCTCATGCGCACCCTGGGACTGGAGGGCTACGGCAACCGCCTGCCCAACCAGCTCTCCGGCGGCCAGCAGCAGCGCGTGGCCATCGGACGCGCCCTCATGAACAACCCCGCCATCGTGCTCGCCGACGAGCCGACGGGCAATCTCGATACGCAGAACTCCCGCGAGATCATGGCGTTGCTCGAGTCGGCGAACCGCGATGCGGGGCAGACGCTCATCGTCATCACGCATGACGATGACATCGCGTTGTCAGCCGACCGCATAATCGCGATCGAGGACGGCCGCATCGTATCCGACGAGAGGATACGCGCATGAAGGCCATGACATCGTTTACCGTCAAGTCCCTGAGGGACTCGGCTGCCCGCACCGTCGTCACCATCGCCGGCGTCGCCCTTGCGGCGGCGTTGCTCGTCGCCGTGCTCTCCTCCTACGTTTCGGCCACCGATTACCTCCTGCGCAACGAGGCGACGGCCAACGGCACGTGGATGTCGCAGGTCGTCTTGCCCGACGATGAGAAGACGCGGGAAGAGATCGCGTCGGCCGAGGACGCGACGGACGTGGAGACGCTCGCGACACTGCAGGACGTGGGATTTGCCGGGCTGTCGAACGAGCAGCGGGTAACGCTCGGCATCTACCTGCCTATACTGACCGGATACGGTTCGATCGAGGAGCTTTGCGGCGTGCGCGTGGCTGAGGGGCGCCTGCCCCAGAATGCCGCAGAGATCATGCTGCCGAGCACCTGGCAGCGCGGCAGCACCATTGCGCTCGGCGACACCATCACCCTCGACGTGGGAACCCGTCGGGCCGTGCTTGCGCCCGGCGAGCAGGGAAGCATGAGCGGCGGCTCGTTCGCCATCGGCGACTATGATCCCGAGTTCGAGCCCAAGGGCTACAGCATCGAGGACGGCTCCGCCCTCAACTCCACCATGGGCTATCTCGATTCGGAGGCTGACGAGGGCAAGTTCGACGAGGAGCTCACCGACGTCACCGAGCGTAGCTACACCGTCGTCGGCTTCGCGGCAACGGATAACTGGACGCTCATGACCGGAGCGGGACCAGCGGCCCTCACCGCCGATGCAAGCGCCACGGGAGACATCCAGGCCTTCCTCGAGCTCTCCGGCATCTCGACCGTGAAGCAGGTCAGGGAGCGCACCGCGGAGCTCTTTCCCGACGCGGACGTCCAGACCCACATAAACCTTCTGCGCTACATGGGGATCAGCGATCACGGCTCCATCTGGCAGACCTTCTTCTACTTGGTGGCCATCCTCGCCGTCATCATCATCGCGGCCTGCGTCTCGCTCATCTACAACGCCTTTGCCATCTCGGTCAACGAACGCATGCGGCAATTCGGCCTGCTCGCCTCGATCGGCGCGTCCAAGCGCCAGCTGCGCCGCTCGGTGCTGCTGGAAGGCGGCATCATCGCCATCATCGGCATCCCCATCGGCATCGCCGTGGGCCTGGGCGCTTGCGCGGGCATCTTCGCGTGGCTCGGCACGTCCATCGCCAGTATCCTAGGCGGGCAATGGAGCAGCTTCTACCTGATCGTGGATTGGCGCGTCGTGCTCTTCGCCATGGCCCTCACGGCGCTGACGGTGCTCGTGAGCGTGTGGATTCCCGCCTTGCGCGCCGCACGCGTCTCTCCCATCGACGCGCTGCGCCAAAGCTCGACGATCAAGCTGTCTAACCGTGCGCAGCGTGCCTCCCGGCAACGCGACGTCCGGCTCACGCCCTGGAAACACCGCGACATCGCGGGCAGCGTCTTCGGCATCGGGGGCCAGCTTGCCTCCGTCAACCATCGTCGCAACGCCTCCAAGGGACGCGCCGCATCCGTCTCGCTCGCACTTGCCATCATCCTGCTCATGACGGCGGGCTCGCTTTCCACGCAGCTCGGCATGTTCACGAAGGTGGCGGGCAACCTCTCGGATGCGGACGTTTCCATGACGGTCTCGATGGACCCCACCGACGAACGCACGGCCACGTCATCGGTCATCGAGGCGACCGGCACCGACGCCTACGTCCAGGCGTGCGCCGTGGAAAACGTGACGCCACTGGGATGGGGATTCGTTGCGACACATACCGGACTCGTCCCTCCGACGATGGCGGGAAGCGCCCTGAGCAATGCGGTCACTCCCAGTTCCCTCGTCGACGGTGACGTCCCGACTCCGTTATATATCGCCTACCTACCCGCCGACGAGTTTGCCGCCTATGCGAAGGACAACGGCATCGAGCTTCCGGAAGGCGGCGACACGCCCGTGGCCATCGGCGTGCGCGACGGCTACAGCAATACGGGGACGATGTACAGCTATGACGAGCTCTTCGCCCGGACGGGCACCCTCGACATCGTGACCGGCATCAAGGGCGACGACACGGCGATGGCGAGCATCATGGTGACCGACACCACCGACGACGGCAGGCAAACGCTCGAATTCATGCGATGGGAGAAGAACGGGGGCTACACGGACCAGAAACTTGCCCCCGACCAGCTCGTGCGCACGCCCGTGCAAATCGTGGGGCTGGCGGATAAGCGACCCGCGTGTGCCACCTCGAGCAGCGGGGCGATGATCGTCGCCTCCCTTGAGTCCGCCAACGTGCTACCCCTCATCGGCGCGACGGATAACCTGTATTTCTCGGCTGCTTTCGACACCACCGACGGCGAGGCTGCGGTCAAGGCGCTCTCCCCGCTCTCCACCGTTTTCGAGGATGCCGGCTACAAGGTCTACTACAACCAAGTGACAGATCACAAGGCGCAAGAGCAGTCCATGACCATGATGGTGACCGTGGTGAACCTGTTCTGCTTCCTGTTCTCGTTCATACTCACGCTCATCGCGCTCGCCAACGTGTTCAACACCATGACCAACGGCCTCATCCTGCGCAAGCGCGAGTTCGCGGTCATGGAGTCCATCGGCATGGGGGCGCGCCAGTTCCGATCGATGATGGGCTGCGAATGCATCGGATATGGCCTGCGAGGGCTCATACCCGGCATCATCGTGTCATTTGGCGTGAGCTACCTGCTCTACATGGCACTCGGCATATCCATGCGCGGACTGCCCTACACACCGCCGTGGATGTACCTCGTCCTGGGCTGCGGGCTCGTGTTCGTGGTCATGGCCGCAAGCGTGCTCTACGGCCTGCATCGCTGCCGCAAGGGCGACATCGTCGATGCCCTGAGGATGGAATGATGTGCCAAGGGGTCTGACCCCCTGACACATCCGGGTGCCAGCAGATAATGAGACAGTTGCTCAGAGCAACTGTCTCATTTCGCTATTTCTCGGAATCGAAGGCCTTCATGAGCAGCGAGACGATGCCGCATAACAGGCCGCCGATGGGCCACGCAAGCCAGAAAAGCGACTGTGCATACGAGTACGTCGGCACGAAGAGCATGACGAGGCCGGCGATGGTGGCGATGATCATGATGCAGCCGCAAATCGCGCCGATGCGCTTGTCGGTCGCATGCGTTTGGAGGAGTTCACGCTTCTGCTCGTCGGTCAGGGGTGCCGACTCGATCTCGTGCGCCTCCAGCACCTCGCCAGCGCTGCGATTGTAGTTGGCGATGTTCATGCGACCGTACATCATGCTGCCGTACACGATCAGCCCCGCGCCAACTGCGATGAACACGAGCATGACAGATGGGGCGACGCATTCGGACAGCGTCGTGTCGGCGGTTGCGATGACGAAGCAGACGCCGACGAGTATGCACATGATGCCACCCACGAGACACCAGCTGAAGTGCTTGCGCGCCTCCTCCTTCTGGGCCTGCGTGTAGAAGTCCTCGACGTAGGGATGTTCGCGCACGAACGCGCTGTGGCCCATACCACCGGGTATGAGCATGGCGAGCCCGACCCCCACGCCCGCAAACAAGAGCAACGCCCCTAACGCCAGGTAAACGTTCTCGGAAAACAGGCCCTCCAGCGGACTATACGTGTCGATGTCGGCGGCGCAGAAAAACAGGATCGATAGCGCGACACCGAAGACGATGGAGAAGACGCCGGTCGAGACCTTGCGGGCAAACCCCCGCATGTGCTCGTCATAGCCCACGACATCGACCGGTAGCGTTCCCGGTGCCACCGAGGCGGCTTGCTCCACCGGACGGCCGGTGAGGTCTCCCTGCACGAGTTCGTCGAGCGTGCAGTCGAATATCTGGCACATGCGCAGGAGCTTGTCCATCTCCGGATACGACTTCTCGGACTCCCATTTGGTCACCGACTGCCGGCTTACGCCAAGCAGCATAGCAAGCTGTTCCTGGGTCATGTTGTGCGCGGCGCGCATGTGCTGGAGGTTCTCTCGAAAGCTCATGTCATTCCTTTGCGTTGGGTTCGATTACGTCCCCAAATCTACCGAGTGGCAAGGTGACATTCTACCAACCAAGAGATGCTTTTTGCCGCGTTTTCGGGGCACCCGCTGGTTGCCAACCGCCGGTCACAGCCGTGCAAACCATAAATGAGACAATTGCTCTGAGCAACTGTCTCATCATATGTTCTGCGTTACGACGGAGGCGCGATCGCAAGCGCACTGCCCTGCCCGTTCCGCATCAAGGCGGCGGTTTCTGAAGTAGATGGCCCAGTTGATGCCAAGAAACGCGAGATTGAGGACGTAAATCCAGAGAACCCAGTTCATCGCCCCGAGAACAAGCTTGGCGGCTATGCCGCAGAGGTAGCCAAGACAGATGAGCGTGAGGAACTGCCAGCTCGTCCCCCTTGCCGTCCTAGCCCTATAGGACTTCCACGCGTTCATGGGCCAAGACAGTCCAAAGCATATGAGCATCGTGGCTTCCAGCAACTCCGCCAGTAACATCGCAACTCGCTTTCTCTCGCATCATTCCGAAGGCTCGCGCGTGTCTCGCGCCGTTTAATTCTCCTATTCTCACGGTCCATATATCCAATATATAATTTCACCTATTTTAATATTATTTTAATATGATTACTTGTCTAGTTTCATAGAAGAGCAGGAGAGCGAAATGGACGTGAGGCAACTCCGCTACTTTCTCGTGACGGCGCAACTGGAGCATGTCACCCATGCGGCACGCAAGCTTTCCATAGCGCAGCCCGCCCTCTCGCAGTCACTCCACAGACTCGAGGCGGAACTCGGCGTGAAGCTCTTTGCCCGGGAGGGAAGGAACCTGAGGCTGACCAAGGAAGGAGCCTATCTGAAAGACAGGCTCTTCCCCATCGTCTCGGAACTCGACGGCGCATGCGCGGACCTCAAGGCGTTCGCGAAAGCCGAAGTGAACACGGTGAACCTCTGCATCGCGACTGCCTCGGTCATCGCGGTCGACGCGATCGGCACCTTCGCGCCACAACATGCAAAGACGCGATTCGACGTCAGCAGGGATGACGAATCAACCCGCAACGACATCATCATCGACACGATCCGGGCAACAGACGGCGAAAGCGGGGTAACCCATGTCACGAACTCCCGCGCCGACTTCGCCGAACGCGTCTGCATAGCCATTCCGGCGTCGAGGCCGCACGGAGAGACCATCACGCTCGACGAGCTCGCGGACGCGCGCTTCATCAGTCTCGCGGGATCGAGGCGCTTTCGCTCCATCTGCGACGAGCTATGTGCGAGCAGAGGATTCGAACCCGACGTCATGTTCGAGAGCGACAACCCCGCCGTGGTGCGAAAGATGATAAGCCTGGGTCTAGGCGTCGGGTTTTGGCCAGAGCGCAGTTGGGGTCCCGTCAACGGCGACGATGTCATCGTCCTCCCTCTGGCAGACGACGGCTTCTCGAGGACGATTCACCTCGAGCTCACGCCCCGGGGCTTCGAGAAGGAGGCGGCGCGTACGTTCTTCGAGCATCTCGTCGCGCACTTCGCCGGCGTGTGGAAGAATGACGCGAGCACTAGCTGACGCAAAATCAAGATGGGGCAAATGACCCATCCGCTCGTCCCCCTATGACGAGTGCCCGCGGCGATGATGCTGGCCATGCGTCGCGCTTTGCGCACCATGGCAGGCCGCGATGCGATCGCGCAGCTCGTGCATCGACATGTCATGGCAATCCTCGATCGTGACATCGGGATCGAGCTCGGAGAGCTCGAGCGCCGCCGCATACCGACCGCACCCCATGCCGTGGGCATGAGCCTCTTCGCGCAGCTCGAGGCTGACCGCATCGCACGAACCACGACACGGCAGGCTCGCGAGCCGCTGCTCGCTGGCATTCATCAAGGCGCGTTCCTGACCGGGATCATCGGAGGCGACGCTCACCTGCACGAACGCATCGCCATTCAGATAGGGCGCAAGTGCCTCGCTCGACGTGAGCGCGGAAAGCGCCTCCTCGTAGGGCAACCCTTCGAGCGCGAGGCCGGCGAGGACGGAGCGCCCATCCTCGTTCACTCCCTCGACGGCCACCACCTGATTGGAATCGTTAAGCTGCAGCTCGATGGAGGGATTGATGTCGATATCGACGAATGCGGTCACCGCCGTATCGGGCAGCACCGCACCGGGCAACGTAGAATCGCCCGAACCCACCGGCGCGGTGCCGACACGAAATATGCCGATCACGGCCAGCCCGAGAACGAGGCAGGCGGCAAGCGCGCTCATGAGACGAGCACGCCTGACCTTGCGGGGCGTACGAGATGGCCCGGCTCCGGAGGAGGAGACGACGCGCAGCTCCGGCTTGTCCGCAGCCTGGGTTGCGGCAAGCTCGTCATAGGCCTCGAGGGTACGCTGCCTCAGGGCATCCGGCACCTCGAGCGTGTCAAAGGCCTCGCGCACGCGCATGTCAAGTTCGCGATCGTTCACGACAGTGCCTCCTTCAGCAGCTTTCGTCCCCGGGATATCCAGGAATAGACGGTGTTCACCGGGGCATCGAGCATCCGGGCGATCTCCGGTGCCGTATAGCCCTCGTAGACGGCGAGGTACAACGGCAAGCGCGGCGGGTCGTCAAGCGCGTGGAACGCATCGAGCACCTCGCGGTGACGCGAATCGGGCTGCGACAGCGCGTCGTGCGAGGCGAGCGCCTCCGTCGAAGCAGGGGCTTCGTCAAGAGAGCGCTCGTCCCGACTACATGCGCGCAGCATGTCCCTGCAGACGTTTGCCGCCACCGCGATGAGCCATGCCTTACGATGTTCCTCATCCTCGAAGACCTTGTCATCGTGCAGAGAGTACTTGAGAAACGTGTCCTGGAAGGCATCCTGGGCATCGTGCTCGGACCTGAAGTAGCCCCTGCAGACGCGCCACACCGTCGCGGAATGGACGTTCATGGCATTCTCGATGTCTTCGCGAGGACGCAAGCCAAAAAGCCCTTCAAGCTCGTCTAGCGATTGCAGGTTCCATGGCCACCGTGATGACCGCCGCCTTGTCCCTGACCCTGGCCGCGCCCCTGGCCCTGGCCAGCGTAGTTGTCGCAGACGCCGTCACCGTCGGCATCCACGTAACCTCGCCAGGCGACGGTCTGCGCGGGCGCGTCAGATGCCACGGCAGCTTGCCCCGCGGACAAGCCGCCCACGCCAAACGCAAGGGCCGGCACGGCAAGAACGGCGCATAATGCCGTTGCCACAATCGCGATCATTTTCCTCTTCATTGACACATCACTTCCATTCGCTTTTTGGGACCTTCACCTACAACACGAACGAACGTGTGCAATCCTTGCAAGGAATTCGAAAATGTTTTGCAAATCGTCGAGAAAGATACCATGGATGGCTCGGAAGAATGCTCGTCGCATCCGTCAGTCGAGTAAAATAGACGTAACGAATTGTCGCGCGTCGTTTCCTCGACGATTGGAGAAGCCATGATTCACGAGATCACCGACGAGAACTTCGAATCCGAGGTCATGGACGCCGGGATACCCTGTGTCATCGAATTCACCTCCGACTGGTGCGTGCTGTGCAAGGATATGGTCCCCGCGTTCGAGAAGGTCGCCGAAGAGCTCGGTGACAAGGTGAAGTTCTGCAGCGTGGACACCGGCAAGCAGCGAAAGCTGGGTATCACGTTTGCCGTCGGTTCGCTCCCCTACGTCGTCTACGTGGCAAACGGCGAGATGACACCGTTGTTCGACGAGCTCGTATCGGCAGACAGGCTGCGCGAGCGCGTGCAATTCATGCTCGATGGTGGCGAGGTCGCGACGACGCGTCCCGTCAACCTCGCGCATCTACACCGGTAGCACGTATCTCTACCTGCAAGTGCTCATCTCTCCTTGTAGTGATACCGACATGAGGCGATTTCGACGCTTCAGGCTTCGGGCGCCCAGACCTTATTCATCGTCCACCAGCTCGTGAACGATACCGCGCCCCTCGTCGAGCGACGTTACGTCACGTCTGATGTGATCAAGATTCTCTCTGCTATAGAAGGGATCATATGAAACTTCGAAGGGAATGCGATGCTCGCGGCCCATCTTCTTGGCGAAGATGTTGAATGCCGTGCTCATACTCATGCCAAGTTCCTTACATGCGATTTCCATATCGCGTTTGACGTCCTCGTCCATGCGGACGTTTACCATCGTGCTCGCCATTGCATGCCCTTTCTCTCTAAAGAAAGTATATGAAGAAAGCGAATGAATGTAAAGACAAATGCTTTACATCGTATATACGAGTTTATGAGGAAAACTGTCCCGAGCGCTAGATCGAGACGAGCTTGCGCTGGTAGGCCACGCTCACCCGGGCGCTATGGCCCTCGCGGGCCAGCAACTCCCGCAGCGTTGCGACGGGCAGCTCGTAGTCGTTGTTGTTTTCGGACACGTGCATGGCAACGACTGCCGTAAGCCCGTCGTGCAGCAGGCTTGTGAGCTCTTCGGCGGCCTGCTCGTTGGAGAGGTGCCCACGCTCCGAGGCGATGCGGCGCTTGAGCGGATACGGATACGGCCCCTCGGCGAGCATCGTACGGTCATGGTTTGCCTCGATCGCGAGGAGACGGCACCCGCCCAGCGCCTCATGCGCTTGGGGCGTCACGACACCCGTGTCAGTCACGTAGCCGATCGCATCGCCACCGCATTCGATGCGAAAGCCGAAGGACTGCACCGCATCATGTGAGGTGGCAAACGCGTGAATCGCGAATCCGGCAAGGTCGAGCTCGTCACCGGCGGCAAAGGAATGAATGTCGCAGAGATCCCGCTCGAGCAGTTCGTCGATGTCGCGGCTAGCGTCGCGCACGGCATCGCTCACGTGAATTGTCGGGTGCACTTCGAGCTTGGCGAGCGCACGATACACCACACCGAGCCCCTTAGTGTGGTCGGTATGCTCGTGGGTGATAAAGACGCCCCTCAGCCGCCGCAAATCGAAATCCGCCTCGTCGCAGCGGGAGAGAAAGTCGCGCTTGCAGATGCCGCAGTCGATGAGGATGCCCTCACCCGTCACCACATTCTCGACGATGGTGGCGTTACCCTTTGACCCGCTCGCAAGCACGTGAAGCCGCATACGCGCGTCATTCGTCCGCTGTGTCACGTTGTTATCCCGCAAGCTTCGCTATACCCAGCGAACGCGTGACATGTCAAAACGCTTGGAGCTACGCGGCTCGAGCATCTCCTTGGGGTGTCCCACGGCGATGAGCGCGAAGGGGATGCAGCCGTCTTCTGCCCTGATGACCTTGGCGACGGCCTCGATGCGGTCTTGCTCGGGATAGATGCCCAGCCATACGGCGCCAAGACCCAACGTCTGTGCCTCGAGCAGGATGTTCTCCGCGCAAGCCGACATGTCCAGGGGAACGCAGCCCTCGAAGCGCTTCTCGCCGCCCGAGATGCACGGCACGATGACGAGGTCGCACTTGCCCGCGGGATGCGCGTACGGACTGCACGCGGCGAGCTCTTCCTTGACCTGCGGGTCACGCGCGAGAACGAACTCCCATGGCTGCTGGTTACCCGCCGACGGAGCCGCCATCGCGGCCTCCATCAGCCGCTCGATCTGCTCGTCACTCACCGGCTCATCGGTGAACTCCCTGATACTCACACGCGTAAAAATCGCGTCTTCCATGATTGGCTCCCTTCGGCTTTGCCTCCTGCCAGTTTACTACCTCAGCGTTTCGCGAGATCGGTCAGCGCATCGCCGGTGACCCGATAGACCGTCCACTCGTCCATCGGCTTGGCACCAAGTGACAAGTAGAAGCCGATGGATGGCTCGTTCCAGTCCAGACATGACCACTCTAGGCGACCACATCCACGTTCGACGGCGATGGCGGCAAGCTGCGTGAGCAGCGCCGTGCCACAACCATATCCGCGGTACTCTGGCAACACGAACAGGTCCTCGAGGTAGATGCCCGCACGGCCCAGGAAGGTCGAGAAGTTGTGGAAGAACAACGCGAACCCGACCTCGCGCCCGTCAACGACGGCGAGCAGGACCTCGGCCTTCTGCTTGTCGAAGATCCATTCCTCGAGCAGCGCCTCGTCGGCGACGACCTCGTCGAGCATGTTCTCGTAGGCCGCGAGCTCCCTGATGAAGTGCAGGATGACCGGCACGTCCGACCGCTCGGCGTGTCTGATGGTGACCCCTTGTCTCATGACATCCTCCAAAACCAGACAAAACGGCCCCGGCGACTTTTGTCTTATTTCCCACGCAGGGACTCGAAGACATCCGCGAGGAAGGTGGGATCTTCCGAATCCACGACAACCATCATCGTCTTCGAGCCTTCGTAGGGCAGCCTGCGCTGCGCATCCGGGAACAACGCGTCCAGACACTCGAAGGGCTTGAGCAGCAGCTCGTCGTCGTAGATCCCGCCGACGACCACGTCATCGAGGTAGACGATATACTCGCCCATCATCTTACGCGTCCTGATGCCGTCAACGCCCGCGAGCAATTCCAGCACGTAGTCGTGATACTCCTGCGATGAGGCCATGCGCCCTCCCCTTTCGCGCGCAATGAAACGATATCGCCAGTATACTTCCCTTGTCGCGCCAGCGAAAAACCGATTGACGTAAATGTATCATGGAAGAACCAAACCGAAGCAACGTGCTGCCAGTAAACAAGGCGGCAACGCAAAGGAGAAATCATGAGCATGCCCGAGATGAGACGCAAGCTGCAGCACATTCCGCACGACGAGTGCCTCGCGATGCTGCGCGACGGCCAGTTTGGCACGCTCGCCGTGCATGGTGCCGGCGGCTACCCGTATGCGGTGCCCATGAACTACGCGCTTCTCGACAACGGTGAGGAACTACCGATCGTCTGCATGCACAGCGCGCAACAGGGGCACAAGATTGACGCAATCGTGAACGACCCCAAGGTTTGCTTTACCGTAGTGGGTCAAAGCCGCATCGTGCCCGAGAGGATAACCGACTACTTCCAGAGCGTCATTGCCTTTGGCAGGGCATGGGTCGAGAACGATCCGCAGATCAGGCTCGACGCCCTGCATGCGCTCGGAGAGAAGTATTGCGCCGGCTTCGAGAACCTTGTCGAAGATGACATCGTCAAAAGCGGACCGCACTGCTCGATCATCCTTATGGAAATCGAGCAACTAACCGGCAAGGAAGGGCTTGACCTTGCCAAGGCCCGCAGGGAATAGCCATGCGCGCCTTCATCGCCCTGGACATTCCGCCGGCCCTGTGGGAGGACGTCGCCGCCCTGGCACGTCAGCTCAAGGCATCCGTAAGGGGCCGCTTCGTACCCCGCGAAAACTATCACGTGACGCTCGCTTTTCTGGGTGACGTCACCGAACGAGAACTCGCTGACGCTATGCTCGTACTTGACGAGGCAGCGAGTCGCTTCGACCCCGTCGAGCTGGCACCCGATGGGCTGGGCAAGTTCGGACGTGCGAACGATGCGACCCTGTGGCTCGGCTTCATGCAGGACCCGGCGCTCATGGAGCTTGCCGCCTTCGTGCGTGCGGGACTCGATGACGCTGGTGTGAGCTTTGACGCAAAGTCCTTCCTTCCCCATCTCACCATCGCACGACGTGCCGCACTCGACCATGGCATGCTGCCGGCCCTACCCTTCCCCGCTCCAGGGCAAACCGACGAGCTCACGCTCTTCAAGAGCACGCTGACAGGCGATGGCGCAATCTACGAGCCGATCTACACGGCGCGACTCGGGGACTGAGACGCGGCGAATTGAAACGAATGCTAGACTTGGGCTTGCAAGGACTCACTCCCGACGAGCAAGGCGAGCCATGGGCAAAACCGGCATCATCATCGTGAACACGGGCAGTCCCGCCACACCGACGAGCGAGGCGGTGGCCGAATACCTGCGTGCGTTTCTCTCCGATCCGCGCATATGTCCCATGAACCCATGCCTGTGGCGTCTCATCCTGAACCGCTTCATCATCCCCAAGCGCGCCCCAGTCTCGGCTGCCAAGTACGCATCGATATGGACCGACGAGGGCGCGCCGTTGGACGCGGGAATGAGATCGCTCGCGCAGAAGCTCGAGCGAGCATGCGAACATGATGACGACATCGCCCTCGTGCGCCATGCCATGTGCTATTCGACGCCCTTCGTCGAAGATGCTCTGGTCGATTGCAGGGAGCACGGCTGCGACGAGATCGTCGTCATCCCGCTGTATCCCCAAAGCGCCTTCTCGACGACCGCAGCGGTAAGAGACAAGACCGACCAGGCGATCGAGAACCTCGGCTGGACGCCGACGCTACACTTCGTGGAGAACTACCACGACGAGCCGGCCTACATCACCGCGATCGCGGATTCCGTTTCCCAGTCGGGTTTCGATGCCGACGCAGGAGACTGTCTGCTCTTCGCGTTTCACTCGATTCCGATGACCGATATCCGCTCCGGAGACACGTACGACAAACAGACGCGGCAAACGGCACGAAACGTTGCCGATGACCTGGGGCTTCCCGAAAACACCTGGCGCGTGGGCTACCAATGCCGCTTTGACAAGAGCCGCACATGGCTGGGGCCTTTCACGAAGGAGGTCCTGGGCACGTTTGCCGACGCACGACGGCTCTTCGTGATCGCACCCAACTTCTCCGTCGATTGCCTCGAGACGACCCATGACATCCAGGACGCGTTGCGCAGCGCCTGGCTCGAAGCAAACGCAGGCAAACCAGAGGATTCGTTCGTCTACGTGCCCTGCCTCAACGACTCGCCAGCCCAGATTGACCTGATCAGGCAGGTCGCCCTACGCGCCCTTTCTACGCCTTACGTGCCTGCCTGAAGCGCTCGATGTCCTCGCGATACTCCGCGAGCGTCGAGTGAGGCTCCTCGATGTAGAACGGCAAGTCAGCCAGGCGCGGATTGTTGGTCATAGCCGCCAGGGCGTCAAAGCCGATGGTGCCAGAACCGATGCGGGCATGGCGGTCCACATGCGAGCCACGCGCCTCCTTGCTGTCGTTGAGATGCACGGCGCATAGCTTGTCCAGGCCAATCACACGGTCGAATTCGTCGAGCACGCCATCGAGGTCACCCACGATGTCATAGCCGGCACCCCATAGCGCGGCGGCATCGATGAGCACGCCCACGTGATCCTTGAGGTCGACCTGCTCGATGACCTGCGCGACTTCTTCGAAGCTACTGCACAGCTGGTGTCCTTCGCCCGCAAGCATGCAGATGAGCAGCTTGCCCTGCTGACTGGGGTGCACGGTGGCGTTGATGGCGGCGGCAAACTTGGCAAGCCCCTGCATCTTGGGCTCGTCGAGCGCACTGCCGGGGCGCACGAGGTAATTCTGGCCGGGAATCTCGTCAAGACGCGCCATGTCCTCGGCCATGACCGCCAGGGCGAAGTCACGCTGCTCGACCTTGCCCGAGGCGGGCTCGATGTCATAGGGCGCGTAGGCGAGCGGACTCACGATGTCGTGCTCCTCCGCGTACTCGCGATATGCCTTCGCGTCTGCCTCGTCAACGGGTTTGACGCTGCTACCGCGCGGATTGCGCGAGAAGTACTGGAAGGTGTTCGCGCCCAGGCCATCCGCCTCCATCGCCATGGAGAGATAGCCCTCGCGCTTCGATAAATGCGCTCCAATCACGAACATGACAATCATCCTCTCAATCGTTGAAACGCCGCCAGCTTGACGGCACGCGTCTACTGCAGATAGAGCTCCCTGAGCCGCTCGCGTTCGAGTTCTCCCACGCCGAGGACCGCCGCGAGGTAGGCATCCATGCCACCGCATTCCTGCTCGACGGCCTCGAGGGCCGCGTCCAGGTAATCCATGTCGGCATAGAAGATGGAATCAACGTCCAAGTCGACGTGCTCGAGCAGGCCATGCCCGGCAAGCGCATCGAGAATCTCCTCGGCCGCATCGCGCACGAAGAGGTTGGTCGCGAGATAATCCGCGCGGATGTGGGGCATCGGAACGCCGAGCGCATACTCGACGAGAACGCTCGCGAGCCCCGCGCGATCCTTGCCCTCGGTGCAGTGCCATAGCGTCGCCCCGTCCTCGGCCGCCAGAAGCGTCTCGAAGAACTCCCGGTAGGCCCGCTTACCGTCCTCGCCGAGCAGGCAGGTGACGTACAAACCGCGGATGGTCTCGTGGGCGTTGCCGCTGAAGCGCTTGAGTGCCGCGATATCACCTGCGATGCCGCCTTCATGCGTGATGCCGACGGCGGCCTCGGAAAAGACCGGCAGCTCGGCAAAGTCAATCCCCTGCATGCGGCTCTGTGGATCGGGAGCGCCCCCGCGTTCTTTTGCCGTGCGGAAATCCACGACGCGTATAAGCCCGTGGCCGTCGCGCAGCAGCTCGATGTCCTCGTCCGTGCATTTGTGCAAGTCACCGGAACGGATGAGCCTGCCCGCAGCGATGGTCCTGCCATCAGCCGTCGACAGCGCGCCCAGGTCACGCGTGTTGCGCGCTCCGCGCAGCGTCACGTGGCCGAAGTTCTCGAACCTGGGGATTGGCTCGGGCAGTTCGGGGCCTGTCCTCGTCTTGCCATTCGTATCCCTCGCACCACTCATATCAAAACGCCTTCTCATCATTTCATCTGCTCCTCGAGCCATTCCCTGAGGATGACCGCGTGGTTGATCTTGGGATCCCGTGCCGCGTAGAGCAACGTGATGGTGCTATCGCCTGCATGCATCGCGTTCTCCTCAAGCTGCTGCGCACAGGCGCGTGCCTCATCGCTTGTGTTGAGCTCGCCAAGGTAGCGCTCCTTGAAGGCATCGAAGTTCTCGGCTTTGTGCCCGAACGCCTTGCGCGCCGCCGTCGACGGCGTGAGCTCCTTGGCCCAGTAGTCATATGGCAAATCGGCCTTGCGTATGCCACGCGGCCAAAGTTTGTCGACGAGTACACGATAGCCATCGTCTGCCTCGGGCTTCTCGTAGACACGTTTAATCTTGATATCCATGAATGCCCCCGTCTCGAGCTCACCAATCGGCCTTTCGCCACTATCGGGCAAGTACTAGTGATTTGTCCGCCAATCAAATGCGAAACGTATTGACTTATACAGTCTAACTCAGAATAATAGGCACATAACCGAAAACCACTAAATTTCGACCGTTCGCCAAACTTTTATTGACAAAAGTTGGCATGAGAGGGGTGAAGACGAAGTTACACGCACGAGCGTACGCGAAGTTTGCGAGAGAGGAGCTGGAATGACAATGAAAACCCCAGAGCTTTCGAGACGAAGCTTCGTCAAGGCCGGCGGCGCACTCGCCGTGCTGGCCGCGGCAGGTGGTGCCGTCTCCACGGCAGAGGACCTGTTCGACAACGTCGAGCCGGCACATGCTGCGGCCGACGATCAGATCGTCTGGAGCCAATGCAACGTGAACTGCGGAGGAAGGTGCGTCTTCCAGTGGCATGTGAGGGACGGCAAAATCGCCTACATGCTCACCGACGATACGGGAAGCGATGACTTCCAGGCACGAGCCTGCCTGCGCGGGCGTGCGATGCGTCAGTGGATCAACCATCCCGATCGTCTACAGTATCCGATGAAGCGCACGGGGCCGCGCGGGACGGGCAAGTTCGAGCGTATCAGCTGGGACGAGGCCATCGACACAATTGCGGACAAGCTCAAGTACACGATCGAGACCTACGGCAACGACTCGATCTACATCAACTACGCCACCGGCATGTATTCGGCGACGGGACGCACCACCGAGCGCCTGATGAACTGCCTGGGTGGCTACCTCCCCATGTACGGCGACTACTCGACTGGCATGCACCAGTACGTGATGCCCTTCATGTACGGCGTGGGCGTCTCGCCCTATGAGAACGTAAGTGCCTCGTCAGTTGACCAGGCTGGCAAGGCAGACCTCGTCTTGATGTTTGGCAACTCGCCGGCGGACAATCGCATGGGTGGTGCCAACGTGGTCTGGGACTACGCGCGCGTGCGCGAGGAAGGTCCCGAGATTATCCACATCGATTACCGTTATAACGAGACAGCCGCTGGTCATCCTGAGGAATGGCTGCCCATTCGCACGGGCACGGACGCGGCACTCGTCGCCGGCGTCGCCCACGAGCTCATCGAGAAGGGCTGGGTCGACCTCGACTTCCTGCATAGGTACTGCCAGGGCTACGACGAGGAGACCATGCCCGCATCGGCCAAGGGACATAACAAGTCGTACTACGACTACATCATGGGAACCGGCTACGACAAGGTCGAGAAGACGCCCGAGTGGGCCGCCGAGATCACGCTCGTTCCCGCCAAGACCATCCGCGAGCTCGCCCGCAAGCTGCACGAGGCCAATAGCGTCTACGTCGTGCAGGGCTGGGGCCTGCAGCGCCACAGCAACGGCGAGTCGGCCACGCGCGCGGTGTGCATGCTCGCGCTCCTGACCGGCAACCTCGGTCGCGAGGGCACGAACTCCGGCATGCGCGAGGCCGAACCGCCGGGAGCGCCCGTCGGGTCCATCCCGTCTTCCGACGACGACCCCAACGGCGTGCCCGAGAACATGGTCAACGCCAAGATATCGTGTTATTCGTGGCTCAAGTGCATCGCCGAGGGATCGGACTTCCAAAAGGAACTCGACGCGGCCGACGAGCTCGCGCTCTTCATGGGTGCGCAGGACCCCGAGGCAGCCGCCGCTGCCGCCAAGATCGAGGCGCCAAAGAACGGCATCAAGTTCCTCTGGAACTACGCCGGCAACTGCATCACCAACCAACACGGTGACGTCAACCGCGTCTTCGAGACGCTTTCCGACGAGAAGAAGTGCGAGTTCATCGTCGTGTGCGACACCTTCATGACGGACTCGGCCAAGTACGCCGACATACTGCTCCCCGACGCCATGCGCGCCGAACAGCTCAACATGTCGACCAACGGCTACTCCGAATACTACTGGGGCGTCACTGTCGGCGGCCCCGCGCAGGAGCCTCCCTTCGAATGCCGCCCCATCTACGACGTGCACGCCGAGATCGCCGACCGCTTTGGCATGAAGGACAAGTTCACGGCCGGCAAGACCCAGGACGAGTGGATCCGTTCCATCTACGAAGAGGGAGCTGCCGAAGACCCCGAGATGCCCTCCTGGGACCAGATCCTCGAGCAGGGCGTGTGGAAGCGCGAGCTGCCCACGGCCATCGCCTTCGAAAAGAACGTCGCCGACCCGGTGGGCAATCCCTGGAAGACGCCGTCGGGCAAGATAGAGATCTACTCCGAGGCACTCGAGAAGATCGCGAGCGAGCGGGAGCTGTCAGAAGGCCAGGTCATCTCCCCCATCCCCATCTTCGACCCGGGCGTGGAAGGCTACGGCGCGGTCACGAGCGAGTACCCGCTCTACATGTCCGGCTGGCACGACAAGGCGCGCACGCACTCCTCGTTCGGCGCGCTCGAGGTGCTGCGCGACTACAACCGCCATCGCCTGTGGATCAACCCCATCGACGCCGAGCCACGCAAGATCAACGATGGCGACATGGTGCGCGTCAAGAGCCCGGCCGGCGAGGTGCAGATCGAGGCGCATGTCACGTCGCGCATCGTCCCGAGCGTCATCGCCATGCCCCAGGGCTTCTGGCACGAGGCCAACATGGAGGGCGACAAGCTCGATACCGGTGGATGCATCAACACGCTCACCACCTACACGCCCTCGCCCCTCGCCCACGGCAACGGACCCAGCAACTCGATCATCGCCGAAGTGCGGAAAGTTTAGAGGTGAATCATGGCTCAATACGGATTCTTCTACGACAACACGCGCTGCACGGGATGCAAGACCTGTGTGATGGCGTGCAAGGACTACTACGACTCCCCGCTCGACATCGCGCGACGCAAGGTGTACGACATCGAGGGCGGGCAATGGAAAGGCGAGCAGAACGGCGCCTACGAGACGGACAGCTTCCTCTACCATCTCTCCATCGGCTGCCAGCACTGCGATAACCCGGCTTGCGTGGACGTCTGCCCCACGACCGCCATGCACAAGGACCCCAAGGACGGTATCGTCAAGGTGGATACCAGCAAGTGCATGGGATGCGGTTACTGCGTCATGGCATGCCCGTACAACTCGCCGCAAATCGACCACGAGAGTGGTCACGCCGTCAAGTGCGAGGCATGCTGGGAGCGCTTGGATGCGGGCAAGACGCCCGTATGCGTGAGTGCCTGCCCGCTACGCGCGCTCGACAGCGGCCCCATCGAGGAGCTCAAGGCAAAGTACGGTGACGTGCGCCAGATCTACCCGCTGGTGGATCCGTCGATGACGCAGCCCAATTTCATCATCAAGCCGTCACCGGCATCCGAGCTCCCATACGTCGAGTCCGGATACGTTTCGAACCCAGAGGAGGTCTAGCTCATGGATGCGGTAATCAAGGAACTTCCATTGGCGCTGTTCACGACGCTTGCCTCGGTGGGCATCGGCGCCTTCGTCGCGATGTTCTGCGCGATATACGTCAACAAGTCCATGGGGGCCGGCAGCGTCAAGCGGCTCGACAGGCTGACGGTCGTGCCGATCGCCTTCTGCGTGGTCGCGCTCGTCTGCGCGTTTTTCCACCTGGGCGACCCGCTACACGCGTTCAACATCGTCAACACGATCGGCGGTTCGCCCATGACGAACGAGATCGTGGCGTTCTGCGTGTTTCTCGTACTCGCCCTCGTCTACTGGCTCGTCGCGCTCGCGGGCAAGTTGGAGAAGCATGGCCCGCGCGTCGTGTTCTCGGGCGTGGTGGCGCTTTTCGGCCTCATCTCGTGCATCATGATGGGCCTTGCCTACGCGTTGCCCGCCATCCCCATCTGGAATAGCCCCTGGGGAACCGTGCAGGTGCTCGGCGCGATGCTGCTCGGTGGCGCGTTGCTAGGCGGCACGGTGCTCAACATGTCGGTCAGGAATACGCCACTTGAAGGCGAGGCCGACGGCAGGATTAGACTGCTGGTGATGCTCGGCGCCCTCGTGCTGATCATCGGCACGGCCGTGCTGTTTGGCATGGGGGCAAGCGCGAAGAGCGCGATAATCGACATCGCCGCCAACACCAGCACGCTCATCGTCCCGCTCGTGCTCGTAATCGCGTTTTCGATCGCCGCAGCCGCCACGGCGTTTCTTGGCAAGGGTGCCAAACGCACCGCCTGGCTCACATGCGGAACCATCGTCGCACTCGTCGCCATCTTCCTCGCACGCGGCATCTTCTACGGCGTGCAGATAGGCATCGGCCTATAACGATCGCACGGGGCGATGTCATGCAGACGGCATCGCCCCGTGTGGCCACAACAGTGGCTTGCGCCCAGACTGCGAATCTATCCGGAGAAGCGAGGCACGAACATGACCGAACACCAGACGATCGACGAGAAGACGCTTGAGGGCATCGCCTTTGCCGGCAGGACGCTCGGTCCCCTCTTCAGGCACGACCCCCTGCTCGATCGCGAGAAGGTGGAGGCGCTCTACGTCACACTGGCGCGATCGAACCCCACGGCATTGTGCGAGGAATGGCCCTTCGTGGCGCCCGACGAGGCGCTCGAGCCCATCACCGATATGGTCAGGGGTGCCAAGCGCTTCGAAGACGAGCTCGCCGTAGACAACGAGTCGCTGGCCGCCACGTCATCGCTTGCCGACGAGTACCGGCGACTCTTCGTCGGTCCGGCCAAGAAGGCAGCTGCGCCCTGGGGGTCGGTCTACACTGACCGTGACCAGGTCGTCTTCGGCCTCTCGACGCTCGAGCTGCGCGAATGGCTACGCAAAAACGGGATCGAGGTCCGTCGTGGCGAATCGGAGGAGCCCGAAGACCATATTGGGACGATGCTCGAGCTCATGGCGTGGCTTGCCGACAACCGCCCCGAGCTGCTCGGAGATTACCTGCAGCATCACCTGCTCACGTGGGCCCCGCATTTCCTCGTCCTCATGCAAAACGCCGCGGCAGACGCCTTCTTCACGGGGCTTGCCGCGTTGACGCGCTCCACGCTGCTCGGTATCCAAGACGCGCTTTCCCTCGACGTCATCGAGCCGCGCTTCTACCGATAGGGATTTCTTAACTCCGCTGCGCTCCGCTCGAAATGACAGGGGTCACCATGAGACAATGTCTCTGAGCAACTGTCTCATTAATGGCAAGAGGGCATCATCACGAGTTGATATACGCCTCGACATCGGTCTTGAAGTAGCCTTCGGGGATGTTTGCGCGGATGAAGTCGATGAAGTCCTGGGCTGAGCGCGTGAGCACGCGCTCGCTGCTCCAGGCAAGCGAGACGGGATACCACATGGGCGCCGTGTTCACCTTCATGCGCATGATCTCCGGATCATCGCGGTAACGGTTGTAGATGCACTCGGGAACCGTCGCCCATCCCAGCCCCGCCTTCACGCCCTCGATCATCGCCTCGTGCGTGTCAAAGCAGGCGATCATGTTGTGGTCTTGCAACGACAGACCGTAGCGCTCGCGAAAATGGCGATTGCCCACCATGTGACGACCTGAATCCCATTCGTAGATGATCATGGGCCAATCGAGCAGCGTCTCGACGGGAATCGGCTGCGCGGTGCGGTTATAAGGCGCAGCGTTGGGACAGATGAAGATGAGCTTCTTGTATCCCAGCACCTCGAGCTCGAGACCGGGCTCCTCGGGCTGGTTCTCGAGCATGGCGAAGTCGAGCTTGCCGGCCTTGAGTTGCTCGACCAGCTGCGGCTCGTAGCCCGCTTCCAGATGCACGCGCGCATCGGGCACCTTTCTCTGGAAACCGGCGACGAGGCGGGGCAGCAGGGCGACGCCATCGTTGATGCACATCCCGACGTCGAGCGTCGCGTCGAAGCGCTCGTCGATCGCCGCCAGTTGGGACGCCAGAACACGCTCGAGGCTCGCGGCGTTGCGCGCGAAGGTCGTGACGAGCTCTCCCGCCTTGGTGGGCACGATTCCCGTGGAGGTACGGTCGTAGAGCTTGCGCCCCACGCGCTTCTCGAAGTTGGAGATTCTCTGCGATAGACCTGGCCGCGACATGAATAGCTGATCAGCTGCCTGAGAGAGGCTTTTGGCTTCCGAGAGCACAATGAGCAGTTCGATATCTTCGAAAAGCATGTCAACCTCCCGGCGTGGCAAATGCCTTTTTGGCAGGGTATTTGAAATGGCGCACTAGCTACATAGTAAACACAAAATACGCCCTCGCTGTCTAGGTCGCTCGACCCATTCGATGCAGCGTTCCTTTATAACCGCTGTAAGGATTTGCTACATGAAAGCATGACTTTCCATCCCCCTTTCAAAACCTCAACGCCCAAATCTCCAGGGGTGTGAGTTAGCAATTTCTAACCCTCGTATATTTGCCTTGCGACAGCCTTGTGCGGGCAATGGGCACTCCCCCGGGAATCGTATGACCCCCTCCTACGTCGACGAATCCCCAAGCCCGATGCCCGCATCGGGGCACCAGCAAGCAAGAGGGATTGAAGCAAGAGAGGGAGGTACGTATGGACAAGCAGGGCATCATCGATGCGAGCAAGAAGCGCCGCGAAGGCGAGCGCATCTTCTACACCTCATGTCCGGCAAATGGCTGTTGGGATTCGGCCTGCGTTCTGAAATGTCACATGAAAGATGGCAAGATCTTCGCAATCGAACCCGATGACTCCATCAACAAGAACGACAGCCGCGAGGACAAGGCGTGGGAGGAACTGCTCAAGGGCAACATCCAGGCACGTCCGTGTGCTATGGGCCATTCCTGGAAGAAGGAGCTCTACGGCGAGACGCGCCTTCTGCACCCCATGAAGCGCGTCGGGGAAAAGGGTCCGGGCAAGGGATACTTCGTACCCATCAGCTGGGACGAGGCCCTGGACACCATTGCCGAGAAGATGAAGGAGATCAAGGCCGAGTATGGCCCTTATGGCATCTTCCACTCGCAGTATCCGAGCTTCGAGAAGAACGGCTTTCCGCTGGCACCTTGGTGGGAGGCCGGTTTTGGTGCTTGGGGAGAGCACTCCACCTCGGGACATGCGGCCGGCGAGATGCTGCACTTGGGCGTCGACCTGACCAAGGTCACGCGAGGCCTGCAGAACTCGATTCCGGGCTTCGAGGCTCCGGACATCTTCTATTCCAAGCTCCTCATCCTATGGGGCATGGATCCGGTCGTGGCGTGGTACGGGCAGACGTCCTACTACATGAAGCTCGCGCACGAATACGGTATCAAGACCATCATCATCGACCCGCGCTACACCCAGTCGGCCGAGCTCATCGCCGACCAGTGGATTCCCATCCGCCCCGGCACCGACCTGGCCATGATGCTCGCCATCGCGCAGGTGCTCTTCGAGGAGGACATGCTCGATCACGAGTTCATCGAGAAGTGGGTTGACAAAGAGGGCCTCGACGAATGGCGCACCTACGTCATGGGCGAAGGCGAAGACGGCATCAAGAAGACCCCCGAGTGGGCCGCCCCCATCTGCGCGGTTCCCGCCGAGACCATCCGCGAGCTCGCACGCCTCTACGGCACATCGCAGCCGGTGCACCTGCAGTACTTCTACAGCTGCGCCAAGCGCCACATGGGCGACTACAGCGCGTCCGCCTCGATGATCCTGCAGGCCATGACCGGCAACATCGCCTGCCACGGCGGCTGCGAGTCCGGTGCGTGCCTGCCCACGCCGGGACGCATCCCCACCCCCACCGCTGACTGGCATCGCAATCCGGGTGATTACAAGGTGCCGGTGCTCTTCAACAACAACTGCCTCACCGAGATCCTGGCGCGTCAGAAGGACTACTGGGAGGGCCGCATCACGGAAAGCGAGTTCCGTCACCTCATCGGCTCGCCTACCAACGACAGCCCCCTGCCCAACATCCAGATGATCATCTTCGAGAACAACTACGCCAACAACCACTCGAACGTGAACAAGCGCTTCAAGGGCATGGCCGACACGAAATTCAACTGGGGCTTCCAGTGGCACATGAACCAGCCCACCGCCGAGCTGTGCGACATCATCCTGCCGGCTCCCGTGTGGCAGTTCGAGGGCATGGACGAGTACATGTACGGCCACCAGCGCTTCGTCAGCGGCCCCAACGGCATGCGCAACTACTTCACCTTCTGCGCCCGTGGTGCGGAGTTCCCCGGTGAGGTCCGCTCCAAGGAGTGGGTCTGGACGCAGATCGCCAAGCGCCTGGGCGACGAGGTCGTCGAGGGCTACAACCCCCGCATGAAGGACGTCGAGTGGGAAGACTGGGTCGACGAGCAGGAGAAGGTCTACAAGGAGGCCGTCGAGAAGTGGATTGACGAGGGCTATCTCATCGTCCTCGGAAAGGACGAGATCAAGACCTGGGAGGACTTCAACGCCAACCCGGTCGTGCGCACCGAGATCGACGAGCCCTACTATCCCTTCAAGTCGGCCATGGACGCCGGCGAGAGTCCCTTCTACACGCCGACGGGCAAGATCGAGCCCTATTCCCGCTTCGTCGAGACCCACGACATGACCGAGTCACGCTGGCGCGGCCAGATCGAGCCCATGCCGGTGTGGAGCCCCAGCTACGTGGAGGGCGACATCGGGTCTGCCAGTAACGACGGCTTCTACAACCCCAAGGTCAAGAAGTATCCGCTTTCCGTCGTCACGCCCGTCTCCGTCTACCGTCAGCATTCGAGCAACGACAACAACCCCTTCATGCGCGAGGACGTCTACCGTCATGGCGTGTGGATCTCGGGCGTGGATGCCCAGGCCCGCGGCATCAAGGACGGCGACCTATGCCGTGTCTACTCCGACCGCGGCGAGGCGATTCTGCCGGCTTACGTCACCAATCGCTGCATGCCCGGCACCGCGGCCGTCCACCATGGCTCCTGGTACCAGACCAACGGCGAGGACGCCGAGATGAACGTCTTTGGCCAGGACATGCGCGGAACGCCCAACATCCTGCTCGATGACGGACACCTGCCCCACATCCTGGGCGCGCTCATCATCGCCGGATTGTGCGAGGTCGAGAAGGTGGCCGACGGCGACATCGAAGGCTACGGCACCGAAGCCGCCCGTGGCGGCATGCGCGGCGCGAAGGTCGCCATCGGTTGCCGTGACGAACTGGCAAAGAAGGACGGTGCACGCGATGCGGCAGCCGTCGACGCCGAATAGCCGAGCCGAGAGAGGAGGAACGAAAATGACCCAGTACGGATTTATGTTCGACATGAACCGCTGCTACGCCTGCCAGGCATGCAGCATCGCCTGCAAGGACTGGAACGACATCGAGCCGGGTGCCGAGAAGTGGATGACCGTCTACGAATGGGAGAAGGGAACCTTTCCCAACATCCGCCTAAACGCCCTGGCCTTCCCGTGCGCCCATTGCGAGGACCCTTCCTGCATGAAGGTATGCCCCAACGGTGCCATCTACAAGGAAGACGAGTTCGGCGCGGTCCTGGTGGACCAGGACAAGTGCGAGGGCTGCCGCAAGTGCTACGAGGCATGCCCCTACGGATCGCCCAAGTTCGCCAGCGACGAGCAGGGCGCCAAGATGAGCAAGTGCACCATGTGCGTCGATCGCCTTGCCGAGGGCATGCAGCCCGCTTGCACCGCGAGCTGCCCGCTACGTGCCTTCGACTTTGGCCCGCTCGACGAGCTCATCGAGAAGTACGGCGACGTGCGTCAGTGCGAGGGCATGCCCGCGCCGGACGCGACCAAGCCCGCTTTCATCATCTGGAACCCACGCGAGAAGACGCAGCTCATCCCCTATGACGTGGATGAGGCCATCAGGCTCAACCAGCAGCGTGGCGACCTGGGGACGATGTTCGAGAGCGAGGAGGACCTCACGACCTTCGATGAGGGAACGATTCGCCGTGACGAGCTCGTTATGAAACACGCGAGCAACGCCGAGCTCATGCGCGCCACGCGCAACGACATGGCGTAGAAGCCTTTCCATCGCCCCGCCCTGGCATCTGCTTCGGGCACCAAGGCGGGGCACCGGGAAAGCCTTCGAAAGGCTTTATGTGAGGAGAAAGTTTTAGGAGGATATGTAATGGAATGGATAGGAGTCATAGGCATCGTCGTGGGCCTGGTGTTCTTCGTCGTTGCAGCCATGAGGGGCTGGAACGTGCTGATCACCTCGATCGTGACTGCCATCGTTATCGCACTCACCAACGGCATGGACATCATGAGCTCCATGGTGGGCACCGAAACGTCATACGTCACCGGCTTGGCCGGATTCTTGAGGGGTAACTTGATCATCTTCATGGGCGGCGCCATCATGGGCGAGTTCATGGACAAGTCGGGTGCCGCGAAATCCATTGCGCAGGCCATCATGAACAAAGTGGGTACCAAGAGCCCATATATGGTGCTTCTCGGCATATCGCTCATCGGCGCGCTACTCACCTATGCGGGCATCTCGATGTTCGTCGCCATGTTCGCGCTCATCCCGCTGGCACGCCCGATGTTCCGCGAGTGCGACATTCCCTGGCCGCTGTTCTGCGCGGCGTGGACACTGGGCACCTGCTCGTTCACCATGGCGATGATTCCGGGTGTGCCGGCTATCGCATGGATCAACGCGGCCAATGGCTGCGGCGTCTCGCTCACGGCTGCACCCATCATGGGTATCGTGGGTTCCATCATCGCTATCACGGTCAGCTGCCTGATCATCAAGTTCTCGCTCAAGCGTGCCCAGGCCCGCGGTGAGCACTTCGTGGCAACCGAGGACGACATCGAGGTTGAGGAGGACAAGAACATCCCCAATCTGTTCCTCGCGCTGCTGCCGCTCTTCCTGCTCATCGCCACCATCATCGGCCTGTCCGCGACCGGCATGAAAAACGTGGTGTACATCGGCATGCTCGTGGGCATCATTGCCTCGATCGCCTGCTTCTTCAAGTTCGTGCCGAGCGTCAAGGACTCTCTCGGTGCAGGCGCCGTTGCCGGCGTCGGTCCTGCGGTCTTCACGTCTGCTGCCGTCGGCGTCGGCACCGTTGCCGCCGCATCCGTCGGCTTCTCGGTCATTTACGGGGCCATCTTCAACATGCCCGGCGGCACCTACGTGTCTGCCGCCACCATGGCAGCCGCCCTCGGTGGCATCATGGGTTCCGGCTCGGGAGCCGTGGGCATCATCGCCCAGAACTTCCTGCAGCCCTACCTGGCAACGGGTGTCGATCCCGCCGCTCTGGCGAAGATCATCGCAACTTCGGCCACCATTGGTGGTGCGCTTCCCAACTCGGGTGCCATGTTCGGCATGCTCTCAGCCATGAAACTCACGCACAAGAATTCCTACAAGTACATCGCCGCCATCTCCATCGGTGCGGGCCTATGTGCGTTGATCGTCATGATCATCATGGCAAACCTGGGCATCGTGTAGTCCCTCCTTTTCCAGTCGGCGCCTCGCATGCACGGGGCGCCGACACCCTCTTCTCCGAAGAACCATCAGGCATAACCCGATAAATTCAACAGAGGTGTCGCCATGGATTCCAATTCGAAAGGCCCCAAGGGCAAAGCTGTCACCGATGTGAAGGCACCTGCCATGGGCAGAGCTCCCGCAAAGGGGCGCTCGGTCACGAGCCAAGTATCGCTTTTCGAAAGGGTGCCCGATTGGGCGCGTCTTTCCTGGCCGGACATCGCGGCCATCCTCTCCGGAGTAGTCTCAAGCCTCTCCAAACTCATGGGCGGCGGTATCGTCGCCTTCTACGCGGGCTGCCAGCTCGGCGGCGTCACCGTCGCCATCACGTTCGCGCTTTCCTTCGTTCTCACGTATTTCGTCGGCAAGATCTGCTTTCGCGAAGGTCTTCCCAACAACGTCGTCTCCCGTTACTACATCTTTGGCAAGAACGGCTCCGCCGTCGGTTCGCTCATCTGGATATTCGTCCTGGTGGGCGTGTTGGCCGTGGGTACCGTGCAGCTGGGCAACGCCATCCTGTTCGCCTTTGGCTGGGAGGGCGATTTTGCCCGCTGGACGCTCTTCATCGGCATCTCGTGCGTGTGGGTGCTCATGGCGCTGTTCGGCACCAAGGTCATCGCCCGCATGAACGCCGTGTTCGTCGTGGCGCTCTTCTGCGTCATGGGCTACGTGGTCTACCTCATCGCCGCTGACGGCCAACTCGTCGATGCAGCAACCCACGGCATCATGATTCCCGGAGTGGAACCCCTCGAGGGCTTTGCCTACTCCGTCAACTACGCCATCATGACAAGCGGTCTGCTCGCATTGTTCGCGGCGGACTTTACGCGCTTCGCCAAGAAGGAGCGTGACATCGTGCCTATTTCGCTCACGGGTACCATATTCGCTATCGTCACGTACATATTCGGCGCGCTCATCGTCTACTACGGCTTCGAACAGTCGTTCGCGTATTTCAGCGCCCAGGGCATGGACGCCACGCTAGCCGCCAATGCGGCGGTCACCAATCCCGGCGTCTCGCTCGTGCTCGCCTCCGGTGGCATCGGCCTTGCCATCATCTGCCTATCGCAGATGAAGGTGGAGACCTCGAACTCGATCGGCGGCGCCAACGCCGTCTCCAACCTCTTCGACTCGCTCTTTGGAAGAAAGCTCGCCTGGCCCGTGGCCGTCATCATCGCCAACGCCATCGGCCTCGCCTTCATATTGGGAAACATCCTCGACCAGGTCAACGCCTTCATGAGCTATGGGTCGATTCTCACGAGCTCGTGGTGCATCCTGCTCATCACCGACTACTACATCGTGCGCGGCAAGATGGGCATCGGCGCACAGGGCATCGACCTGGGTGCACGGGAACACACGGTCAACTGGCGCGGCGTGGGAACGCTCGTCGCCGTCTCGGCCGTGGCAAGTGTGCTGTATGCCACGAACATCTTGCAGATACCGTTTCTGCTGGTGGCACCTGCGTCCATGATCATCTACATTCTGGTGAGCTGGCTATTGCGCGACAAGGTGCGCTCGGGCAAGGTGGCGTGAGAAGCGCTGGCAACGTCTTCGCGCTGCCAAGGATTGCCAATCGTTGACCGTCAGGTGCCAAGGATAGCGGTCAATGACCGCACGCCTTGGCCGATTGGGACGAAACGGGCCTTTATGGCGGTCACGCGGCGTCCATTCTTGGCAGACTGGCTCGAAAAGCGGTCACGCAGCGGCCATCTTGGGCAGGAGCACGCGCTGGCATTCGAGGCAGGTCAGTAGGTAGTAGATGCCGAGCAACACAGCGGTACCCCCGATGACCGCCGCCACGATCACCGCATACGACGAGCTCCCCAGCACCAGGGCGAGAAAGCCCACGAGCGCCAGCCCGAAGCAATCGTGCACCATGGCAAACGCGAACGGTGCCGCGAAGTAGACGCCCACCTGGGTCCGAATGGCGCCCCGCATCATCTTAGAGTCGCAGCCGAGGTCGGCGAGCATCGCAAAGCGCCCGGCGCTATCGACCGCGTCGGCGAGCTGCTGCAACGCCAGCACCGCGGCCGCCGCCACGAGAAAGGTGACGCCGTAGAAAATCCCGACGTAGCCGATGGGCGCCAGCGCGGTGGCGTTGTCGATGCCCGTAGGCCCTCTCATTCCCACGCTGAAGGCCAGTCCGGCCACCATCATGCACGTGGCCACGGCGATGAGGACGCAGGTGCAGGCCATGGCGTTAGAGCTCGACGAGACGCGGCTCTCGACCTGGCGAATGACGAAGAAGCGTAGACCCGAGAGATAGCGGACGGGTTTGCGTCGGGCACGGGATGGCCAGCTGGTGGCGACCCAGCGAAACAGGACGGCGGTGGCGAGCACGGCCAGGATGCCCAGCGGCAGTATCCAGACGACGAAGAAGACGGGCTGCAGGATGCACGACCCCCACACGACAGCCAGCACGACGAAGGCGAAGGCGAGCTGCACGGCCGTTGGCAGACGCCGGATGCCCTTGGGACTATCGGGAGTCGAGTTCGCGCGTAGCAGCTCTATGAGCGGTCGCCTGCCCACGTCGCGAATGCCGAGGAGTGTCGCCAAGACCATGATCGCGAGAAAGCAGCCCGCGGTCCAGCAAAGGGCGGCAGACGAGAACGTGAAGACGAGCTTGTACGGGACGTCGAAGACGAAGGCAGCGACAAAGCCGGAGAGCGGCGATGTCACGACCGCCACCACCATGCCGATGACCAGGGCGAGAAGGCCGACGATGCAGCCCTCGTAGGCGAGGATGCGCGCGATGGACGACGCGGGCATGCCCAGGATCTCGTAGAGCGCGAACTCGCGGGAGCGGCGACGCAGGATGAAGCGGTTCGCATAGACGATGAGGAACGCGAACACGATGACGGAGAACACCGAAAACGCCTGCATGACACCGTTGGCGGAATCGTACACGCCCCTTTGCTGCTCGCTCAGGTCCAGGGCGAGGAGGTAGTCGGTCGATGCCGTGAACGAGTACAGAAGACACGCAGCAAAGGCCAATGTCATGAAGTAGATCGAGTAATCCCCGAACGAACGTCTGATGTTCCCGATGGCGATCTTTGCGTACACGGCGCACTCCTTCCTCTTGAGTCATGCCCATCCTAGGGGCCGAGAAGAGGAGCTACCATCGGGCAGCCTTACCGCACGCGAACACTTTCGTAAGGTTTGCGTTGACGGAGGTCGGATGAGAGTTTGTAACGTGTCATGTTACATGTTACAATGTCATAGTCGATTGGGGCAGATGTGATCCAAGGCTTTGCAGATGACGATACGCGCTTATTATTCGAAACGGGCAAATCTAAGAAGCTCCCGCCGGATATACAACGCAGGGCGTTGAGAAAGCTCGAATATGTGGACAACGCCATGACCCTTCTTGATTTGCGACTGCCGCCAGGCAATAAGCTGCATGCCCTCAAGGGTGACCGGGAGGGACAGCATGCCATCTCCGTCAACGACCAATGGCGCATCTGCTTTTGCTTCGAATCAGATGGCGTCTATGACGTCGAGATATGCGATTACCATTGAGGAGGAGTCCATGAACGACGATACGATCATAATGTCGCGCGAACCCATCCATCCGGGTGAGTTCCTACGAGAGGACTACATGCCCGAGCTCGGACTCTCCGTTGCCGGCCTTGCCGAGCGCCTAGGTGTCACGCGCCAGACCGTGAACGACATCGTACGTGAGCGTCGCGGTCTCAGCCCCGACATGTGCCTGCGCTTAGGACGGCTCTTCGGGACGAGTCCTCAATTCTGGATGAACATGCAGGCAAAGGTCGACATCTGGAACTCGTTGGAGTTGCATCGCGACGAAATCGAGGCAATCGAGCCCATTGCCGCCGTAGGATGAGATAAGAACGATGCCGACGAAAGGCCCTACCCTATGCAGCCAGCGATGATGCGGGCGGCCTCGCGGGCCGATTCGACGTCCAACCCGCCGTACTGGATGGCGAAACGCGCGTCATCGTGAGGCGATGGCGGAGCGAGCGCATAATCGTCCATGGGCGAAAGCCGCACTCCCCGCTCGAGTGCGGCGGCGGTGATCCGGTCCTCGTCGGCACCCTCTATCGAGAGCACGAAATGCAGCCCCGAGTCGGCCTGCTCGACGCGCACACGGCCCGACGGGGCAAGCCGCACCATCTCGTCAACGAAGGCGTCGCGCACCTCACGCTGCGCCTTGCGGTACCGGTTCACGTGGCGCTCGTAATCGCCCGTCTCGATCATGCGCGCGAGCGCTATCTGGTCGATGACGCTCACGGTGTTCGCGTAGAAGCCGACGCGTTCCTCCCACGCCTCGGCCAGCCTAGGCGGCAGGACCATGAAGGCCATGCGAAGCGCCGGGCCCAGGCTCTTGGAGAACGTGTTGGTGTATATGACGTGACCTGCCACGTCAATGGACGCGAGGCTTGCCACCGGACGACCCGCCATGCGAAACGGCGCATCGTAGTCATCCTCGACAATATAACGCCCCTCGGTCTCGCTTGCCCACGCAAGCAATTCGTAGCGGCGGCTTATGCTTGTCACGATGCCGGTCGGGAACTGATGCGACGGCATGACGTGGACGAGGCTCGCATCGCTTGCCCGAAGCTCCTCCATGGACATGCCCTCGTCATCAAGTCCGATGGGCCGCACGGACAATCCCGCTGACTCGTAGATTTGCGCCAGGCGCGGATAGCCGGGGTTCTCGAGCGCCACCGAGCCCCCGGGCCGCAGGAGCTGCACAAGCGCGGCATCGAGGAGCTGCGAGCCGGCACCGACGACGATACGGGCGGGATCGGCCTCGAATCCGCGCGTCTCGCGGAGCCTGTGCGCGATGGCGCGGCGTAGGCGCAAGGTGCCCTTGGGAGGTTGGGAACCGTAAAGCTCTTCGTCGGATTCGGCCGACAGGACGCGTCGCAGGGCCCTTCCCCACACGCGCGAGACCATGGCGGGGTCGACATCGACACGCGAGAGGTCATGGCGAACGTCAGGATGCGCCTCCTCGGAAAGCGTGACAAAAGTCGCCGGGGCACTTTTGTCACGTTTCGTGACGCTTGTCACGGCGGATAGCTCAGAGACGTAGTATCCGCTGCGGGGTCTCGTGTAGCAGTAGCCCTCCGTCACCAGCTGCGCGTAGGCGTTCTCCACGGTAATGAGACTCACACCGAGATGCTGGGCGAACGCGCGCTTGGAAGGCAGCTTCTCGTGGGGCGCAAGCGTGCCGGCCTCGATATCGCGCCTGATCGAACGATAGACGAATTCGTAGAGGCTCAGCTCCCCGCGACTCTCCAGATCGTAATCCAGCATCAACGCCTCCGCTTGTCACCGCTCTCATGCCCGTCTTCCCTGAGCATAATCTGGTCATATCAATTTCGCAAGATATGGATATACAAACATATCCAGATTACGCCTAGGCTTCGAACCGTCAATACTCGAATCGACACGCGGAGGCAAGACATGGCAGAGACGACGAGGGAAGAACGCGCCAAGCTCAACCGGGAGCTGGCGCAGATGCTCAAGGGCGGCGTCATCATGGACGTGACCACTCCCGACCAGGCACGCATCGCCGAGGAGGCGGGCGCGTGCGCGGTCATGGCCCTCGAGCGCATCCCGGCAGACATACGCGCGGCCGGCGGCGTGAGTCGCATGAGCGACCCGGCGATGATCCGCGGCATCCAGCAGGCCGTGAGCATCCCCGTCATGGCGAAATGCCGCATCGGACACTTCGTCGAGGCCCAGGTGCTCGAGGCCATCGAGATAGACTACATCGACGAGTCCGAGGTGCTGAGCCCGGCCGATGACGTCTACCATATCGACAAGACGGCGTTTTCCGTGCCCTTCGTATGCGGTGCGCGCAACCTCGGCGAGGCGCTGCGCCGCATCGTCGAGGGCGCGTCGATGATTCGCACCAAAGGTGAGCCCGGCACGGGAGACGTCGTGCAGGCGGTGAGTCACATGCGCCTCATCAACGGCGAGATCCGTGCGGTGGGCGCCTTGCGCGAAGACGAGCTGTTCGAGGAGGCAAAGCGCCTCGAGGTCCCCATCGACCTGCTGCGCTACGTGCACGAGCACGGCAAACTGCCCGTCGTCAACTTCGCTGCAGGCGGCGTGGCGACACCGGCCGACGCGGCGCTCATGATGCAGCTCGGCGCCGAGGGCGTCTTCGTGGGAAGCGGCATCTTCAAGAGCGGCAATCCCGCCGAACGCGCCCGGGCCATCGTCGGCGCCGTGACGCGCTACGAGGACCCGGAGTACATCGCGCACGTCTCGGAAAACCTCGGCGAGGCCATGGTCGGCATCAACAAAGACGAGATCGAGCTGCTCATGGCGGAGCGGGGCATCTAGTGGCAACGGCGATCCTGGCGGTGCAGGGCGCGTTTGCCGAACATGCCGCGATGCTCGACGAACTGGGCGAACCGTGGTTCGAGCTGCGCTGCCTGCGCAACATGAGTCGCCACTTCGACCGACTCATCCTGCCCGGAGGCGAATCCACGGTGCAGGGAAGGCTGCTGCGCGAGGAGGGTATGCTCTCGACGATACGCGCGCTCGTCGAAGATGGAATGCCCGTGCTCGGCACCTGCGCGGGGCTTATCCTGCTCGCCGAACGCGTCATCGACGATGATGACGACAGTCGCCCGATCAGACCCGAAAGCCATCTGGGGACCATGCACGTCACGGTCGAGCGAAACGCCTACGGCCGCCAGCTCGCGAGCTTTCACGCGACAGGCGATTTCATGGGCATCGGAACGGTGCCCATGAGCTTCATACGGGCACCGCGCATCGTCGACGTGCGCGAGGGCGCAGTCGAGCTCGCGCGAGTCGACGGAGACATCGTCGCCGCGCGCGACGGCAACCAGGTCGGCGTCGCGTTTCATCCCGAGCTCGACGATGACCCGCGCATCCACGAGCTGTTCCTCAGCCTGTAGATGGCATCGCCCCACCGTCACGCCATTCCATCGCATTTTGCAGAGGTTTTACAAGCGCCTGATAGGAGCTTTACATGCCGATCCTATCCTGTGGCCAAAGCCTATCCATGACAAGGAGATGGGCAATGACCACAGGAAAGGACCTAGACATGACCAAGACAATAGCGCGCGTCGTCCTCACGACCCTCGCAATGATGACCTGCCTCGTAGGGGCGTTTGTCATGATCGGATGCTCGTCGCCGGGACAGCAATCCGGCGCCCAGGGATCGGCCGGCACCGAGCAGATCTCCGTCTACTCGCGCGAGGACGGATCCGGAACGCGCGGAGCCTTCATCGAGCTCTTCGGCCTGGAGGAAAAGGACGCGCAGGGCAACAAGACCGATACCACGACCGACAAGGCGGCCATCACCAACTCCACGTCGGTCATGATGACATCGGTCGCCAACGACCCCAATGGAATCGGTTACATCTCTCTCGGCTCGCTCAACGACTCCGTCAAGGCCGTCCGTATCGACGGCGTGGAGGCGACGGCGGACAACGTGAAGGGCGGCTCCTACAAGGTCTCGCGTCCTTTCAACATCGTCCTCAGCGACATGTCCAATGCGGCGGCAAACGACTTCGTCACCTTCGTCATGAGTGCCGACGGGCAGGCCATCGTCGAGGATAACCACTACATCGCCGTCAACGATGCAGCCCAGCCCTACCAGAAGGGCGACGTGTCCGGCAAGATCGTGATCGCGGGATCGTCATCGGTCACACCGGTGATGGAGAAGCTCGCCGAGGCCTATGAGTCCGTCAACCCCGCCGTCACCATCGAGGTCCAGCAGTCGGACTCCACGACGGGCGTGAACATGGCCATCGAGGGCACCTGTGACATCGGCATGGCATCCCGCGAGCTCAAGGATTCCGAAGTTGCCGCAGGCGTCAGGTCCCAGCCCATCGCACGTGACGGAATCGCCGTGATCGTCGCGCCGTCCTCGTCCGTCGACGAGCTGACCAGCCAGCAGGTCAAGGACATCTTCTCTGGTGTCGCAAAGACCTGGGCCGACGTGATTGGCTAGCCATCCCATGAGCCATTCCATGTCAAGGCAGGCCCTCAGGGAAGGCGTGGCGCGGTGGCTCTTTGCCGCCGCTGCCGCGATCTCCATCCTGGCCGTGGCGCTCATCTGCCTCTTCCTCTTTGCCAACGGGGTTCCCGCCATGGCGCAAATCGGACTGCCCGACTTCCTGCTGGGAACCACCTGGAAACCGGGAAGCGATATGTACGGGATATTCCCCATGATAGTCGGCAGCCTCTACGTCACCGCCGGGGCGATCGTCGTCGGCGTGCCCGCGGGCATCCTGACGGCGATCTTCCTCTCCCGCTTCGCGAACGCGAGTATCGCGCGGCTACTCAAGCCCGCCGTCGAGCTGCTCGCCGGCATCCCGTCGGTCGTCTACGGCTTCTTTGGCCTCATGGTGGTCGTTCCCCTCGTGCGATCGATCGGCCCGGGCAACGGACTGTCGCTGCTCGCCGCCTCCTTCCTCCTGGGCATCATGATCCTGCCCACCATCATCACCGTGTCGAAGAACGCCCTCGACGCTGTGCCCCGGAGCTACTACGAGGGGGCGCTCGCCCTGGGGGCAACGCACGAGCGCTCGGTCTTTCGCATCGTCGTGCCGGCCGCGTTCTCGGGAATCATGGCGTCCGTCGTCCTGGGCGTGGGGCGTGCCATCGGGGAGACGATGGCCGTGGTCATGGTGGCGGGAAACCAGGCCGTCATCCCCTCCTCCATCTTCGATGGCGTTCGCACGATGACTGCCAACATCGTGCTCGAGATGGGTTACGCCGCAGACCTGCATCGCGGAGCACTCATCGCCACCGGCGTCGTGCTCTTCGTGTTCGTCATGCTCATAAGCCTGCTATTCGGCGCGATAAAGAAGCGAGGTGCCCTGAGATGACGGCCCGCATCCTTCGCGCCGTGGTATACGCGGGCGCCATCCTATCGACGGCGATGCTCGTCCTGATCATTGGGTTCATCCTGGTGAACGGCATCCCAAACCTCAGCCCGACCCTATTCGAATGGGAGTACACCTCCGACAACGTCTCGCTCATGCCCGCCCTGGTCGACACGGTCCTGATGGCACTCCTCTCTCTCGTCATCGCAGCCCCCGTCGGCATCGCCTCGGCGGTGTACCTCGTCGAGTACGCGCGGCCCGCGAGCCGCTTCGTGCGCGTGGTGCGCATGACGACCGAGACGCTCCAGGGCATCCCGTCGATCGTGTACGGCCTGTTCGGCCTGCTCTTCTTCACGACGCTTCTGGGTTGGGGCCTCTCGCTGCTCGCGGGCGCGTGCACCCTGGCGATCATGGTGCTCCCCATCATCATGCGCACGACCGAGGAAGCGCTTCTCGCCGTGCCCCAATCCTACAAGCACGGCGGGCTTGCCCTGGGAGCCGGCCTCGTGCGCACCATATTCCGCTGCGTGCTCCCGAGCGCGCTACCCGGCATCTTCGGTGGCGTGCTGCTCGCGCTGGGCCGCTGCGTCGGCGAGGTGGCGGCGCTGCTGTTCACCGCCGGCACCGTGGCGCAAATCCCCGACTTTGGCGGCGAGGGCGTCTTCGCCCTGTTCGACTCGTGCCGCACGCTTGCCGTGCACATGTACGTCCTGGCAAGCGAGGGACTGCACCTGAACGAAACCTATGCCACGGCCGTCGTGCTGCTCGTCCTCGTCGTGTTGTTGAACGCGGGGACGAACCTCGTCGTCAAGCGATTGAACGTGCGGGGCTAGCGATGTCGAAACCCGATACCCCAATCAAGCGAAAGGACAATCCGATGGAATGCGTCCGAGAGAAGACCCCGGCAATCGCCCTTGACGGGCTCCGCGATCCTCATGTATGCCCCGATAACATGGCCATGGGCTCCGCATGCCCAAGCCGCGAGGCCAAGATGGAGGTGAGGAACCTGAACCTGCACTACGGCGACTTCCATGCGCTCAAGGACGTCTCGCTCTCCTTTCCCAAAAACGAGGTGACGGCCCTCATTGGCCCGTCCGGCTGCGGCAAGTCGACGTTGCTCAAGACGCTCAACCGGATGAACGACCTCGTCGAGGGCTGCTCGGTACGAGGCTGCGTCGAACTCGACGGCCATGACGTCTACCGCACGATGCCCACCACCGACCTGCGCAGGCGCGTCGGCATGGTCTTCCAGCAGCCCAACCCGTTCCCGATGAGCATCTACGATAACGTCGCCTTCGGCCCGCGGACCCACGGCGTCCGCAACCGCGGCGAACTGGACGACATCGTCGAATCGTCCCTTCGCGATGCCGCCATCTGGGACGAGGTCAAGGACCGTCTGAAGCACAGCGCCCTGGGCCTGTCCGGAGGACAGCAGCAGCGCCTGTGCATCGCCCGTGCGCTGGCGGTGAAGCCAGAGGTGCTCCTGCTCGACGAGTCCACGAGCGCGTTGGACCCCATATCGACAGCCAAGATCGAGGAACTCGTCAGCGAGCTCAGGCATCGCTACACCGTCATCATGGTGACCCACAACATGCTGCAGGCCCTGCGCGTCTCGACCAAGACCGCGTTCTTCCTTCTGGGGGAGATGATCGAGGCCGACGACACGGAGACCCTGTTCACGCATCCGCGCGACGAGCGCACCGCGGACTACGTGGCGGGACGCTTCGGATAGACGGCGAATGTGTCAGGGGCCTGACCCCTGTCACATTCGCTACGACACGCCTTTCTCGATGACGGCACCGACGGGACAGGCGTGGTGGCAGTTGCCGCATTCGTCGCAACGCTCGCCCAGGATGCGGTAGGGGGTTCCCGCCACGATGGCCTTGTGCGTGCAGGCGTCCATGCACGCGCCACACTCGATGCACTCATCGGTGATGGTGAAACCGGCGGGCACGAAGGTCGCGCCGCCCCAGGAAAAGCGCTCGCGCAGGATCTTGTGGTCGCGGTGCACCATGTTGAAGTCGTAGTCGTAGAGCTCGCCCCAGGCGCTGTCCATGACGAGGACCACGGTCTCGGGATACTTGTTGATGTCATAGGTCGCCACGGCGAACATGGGATTGGCGGCAGCCTTGGCGGAAAGCTCCTCGTCGGTGAGAAGGCGCACGCTGCCGCTCACGCGCATCATGTAACCGGGCTGGAAGTGCGGCATGTTCTCGTCGTCCCATACCACGGGCGCATCGGTGCGCTCACCGCACACGGAAAGCCTGCCGCCCTCAATCATCTGCCGGAAGAACGGCTTGCCCGTCATGGTGCGCAGGTAGAGGCCCTCGTCGTCGTAGGCGAAGAAGTGCGCGATACGCGAGTCCACTCCCCCGTTGCCGTCGAGCGTCGCGAAGCTGCAGCATCCGATCTCGTCGAACTTCTCGTACACGTCCTTGATGCTCAGCATGGCATCTCCCCTTTCTCCGGTAAATCGGAAATGATCTGGTGGTATCTGCGCGCCATTCCCCGTGCGTGGGCGCACATCAGGTCGAATCCGAACAGCTCGGTGCAGTCCTCGGACACGTTGGAGACGCTGTTGGCATCTATGAAATAGGCACCGTGTCTGGTTTCTATGACGTCGAAGCTCCCGAAGCCGATGCCGAGCGCGCGGGCCGCACGCAGGGCGGCATCGCGCACGCCGTCGGGGCAATCGGGATAGAGCTCGTAGGTGGACCCGGCGTGGTAGGAGGACAACCCGCCTTCGCCGATGCTGCGCTTGGCGATGAGCGGCAACTCGTCGTCCACCACCTCGATGCGCGTCACGTAACCGAACTCGGGCTCGACGTAGTCCTGCACCACAAAGGGCATCTCGGGTGCCTGCGCGACAAAGCGACGAGCCTCATCGGCATCGCGAGCGAGTAGCGTATGCGTACTGCGGCCGCCGCAATCGGGCTTGATGATGCAGGGATACACGAAAGCCGAGGCATCGAGCCCTTCCGGCATGCCAAAGGCGATGATTGCCGGCGTCATTAGGCCGGCTTCCGCGAGCGCACGTGTACTCGCCACCTTGCTAATCTCGTAGCGATGAGCGCGCGGCTCGTTGATCATGACGATGCCACGGGCTTGCGCTTCGTCCACGAGCCGCTCCATGGACTCGAGGGCGGCGTCATGCCCGCGGAAGCGCGCGCTGGCAAACACGCGGCTCACGAGCATATCGCAGCCAAGGGCGCGCTCCACGCAATCCCCACGCGTCATGTCGATCATCGTGACCGTCGGCGCGTCCTCGCCGCACGCATCGGCAAGCGCCGTGACGAGCTCGGCTGCCAGCTTGTGGTCCGACCACTCGTCGGACTCGTAGAGCACGCCGATGCCCGAAAGCCGATCAGTGCGCATAGTCGAGCCTCCTCTCGAAGTAGCGGCTCACGAGCATGACCGGCAAGGTCAGACAAAGGTAGAGCGCCCCCAGAAGCAGGAAGCACCCGAAGAAGTTGTAGTTGGTCGCGCTGATCTCGCGCATGGTCTGAGTCAACTCGATGACGGCGATGACCGAGAGCAGCGACGAGTCCTTGATGATGGAGGCGAACTGGCCGGTCAGCGCCGGAAGCGTGCGAGTCACCATCTGGGGTAGCGCCACCGACACGGCAGTCTGCACGCGGGTGAGCCCCAGGGCGCGTGCCGCCTCGAGCGGCCCGCGGTCGAGCGACTCGTAGCCCGCGCGCACGATCTCTGCGATGTAGGCACCGGCGAAGACCGACAGGATGATGATGCCGGCCACGACGCGGTTTTCCACGCCCCAGGCCGTCCCGATGATGTAGTAGAACAGGTAGATCTGGGCGATGAGCGGCGTGCCGCGAATGATCTTGACGTAGAGATCGCATAGGTAGCGGATGGGCAGGATACGCGAGTTCTTGCCGAGGGCGACCGGCACGCCGATGAGCATGCTGCCTATGAGGCTCGCGACCGACAGCCACACCGTGAGCATGAAGCCATCGAAGATGCGCAGCCGGTACTGGCCCACGAAGTCGAAGTTCAGCGTGATGCCGACGGCGCCGAGCGAACATCCCACGACGAGGATGACCGCCACGCACACGAGCAGGTAGTTGGCCGCCTTCTTCAGCGGAGCGACCGCCTCGCCTGAAGGCGCCACGAATAGGCTACGCAACACGGACACGACTGCACTCCCCTCATTCGAAGTCGAAGAACCACTTGAACCCGTGTTCGTCGAAGGCGCGCTTCTCGTCGGCGAGGTACTTCTCGGTCAGGCGGTCGAACTCGCCATCGGTCTTGGACGCGGCGATGAACTCGTTGAGCTGGTCGAGCAACTCGGTATCGCCCTTCTTCACCGCAATGCCCCACGACTCGGCTTCCTGGAAGGGGATGAATATCGCCTCAGTGGTATCCGGGTTGGCAACGTTGTTGCGGTAGATGGTCAGCTGGTCGTAGAGAAAGCCGTCGGCCTTGCCCTGGACGACCTCGGTGACGCAGGCGCTCTCGTCGGCCAGGCGGACGATCTGGGCCTCGGGCAGGTTCTTGGTGGCGTACACGTCACCGGTCGAGCCCGTCTTGACGGCAACCTTCTTGTCGGGATGGTTGAGGTCGTCGATGCTGGCCACGCCCGAATTGGCATTGGCGAGGATGGCGAGCTGCGCCATGGCGTAGGGATCGGAGAAGTCGACGGCCTCCTTGCGTTCCTCGGTAATGGTCATGGAGCTGATGACACAGTCGGCCTTGTCGGTCTGCAGCGATGGGATGAGACCGTCCCAGGCCGTGTTCTCGATCACGAGGTCGTAGCCGTAGCGATCCGCGAAGTCCCGCATGAAGTCCACGGCCAGACCGGCGGGTTGCCCCGCATCGTCCTTGGTCTCGAACGGCGGGTAGGCAAGCTCCATCGCCACCGTGAGGACGGGCTTGCCATCTTGCGATTGCGTGCCGCCTTGCGACCCGCAGCCCACGAGGCCGAGCACGCCAAGTGCCAGGACCGCCGTCAGGGCAAATGCCATTGCCTTTTTCATCCCTCGTCTCCCTTTCTCGAAGTGCCGGCCACAAGGGCCGCGTCGAAGTTCCGTCTCATGGTATCGAGCGTGTCGCGCGTGACGTCGAAGTCCGCGGGCGAGACGTCCATCATCTGAGTGGCGACAAGCTCGGCCGAGATCTCGTCGAACACGCCCCTGAGCCGCCTGCCCTGCTCGGTCAGGCTCGCGTAGGTGATGCGACGGTCGCCGTCATGCTTGGCCGTCTGCACGTAACCCGCGTTCGCGAGCTTCCTGACGAGACAGGTTACCGTGGAGGGCTCCCGGCCGATGGCCAGGGCCAGCTCGTGCATGGTCACGTCCTCGTGGACGAACAGGTGCATGAGGATGTCGCCATGGGAGGGAACGAGACTATCCAGCCCCTCGTCGCGCAGACGCGTCATGAGAAAGCGGTTCGCGGCCGCCAGGGTGCGCGAGAGCGTGCTCACGAAATCCGACGCACCCGCCGGATATGCCTGCGCGGCAACGTGACCTGCCTCGATTGTCACCGTCTCCCCTCCTATCGTGCCTCGTCGCAACATGTCCGTGCCATAATACTTTGATATCAAAGTATCGTCAATGGATGCATTTCGGTGCTATCTCCATGCATCTCGCTTATGCGCGGCCCCCTTCCCTTGCACATCACGCCCTATACTCTCGTCAAGAAAGGAAGGGCCATGAAGATCGAGATCGAAACCGACGAATTCCTGCGCGAACCGGAGATCATCGTGCGCTGCGCTGTCGTGGACGAACGCATCGTCTCCATCATCGCCGGTCTGCGCATGCATGACCGCAAGATGACGGGTGACGTCGATGGCGAGATGCGCGTCGTCTCCGCGGGCGAGATTCTCTACGTCGAGTCCGTCGATGGCCGTAGCTTCGCCTACACGGGCGACGCGGTCCTCGAGATGCCGCTTCGCCTCTGCGAGCTGGAGGAGCGCCTGATAGATGCCGGCTTCGTCAAGGTTGCCCGCAACTGCCTGGTCAACCTGTGTCGCATCGCTGGGCTGCGCCCCTACGTCGGCGGCCGGCTGCTCGCCCGCCTGGACAACGACGAGGAGATCGTGATCTCGCGCAAGTACGCGGGCGAGATAAGAAAACGACTGGACGCATAGGAGGAGATTGCCATGAACAACAAGATCATAGACACCGAGAAAAAAGGCGTCGGCGAGTACCTCAAGATGCTGGGAATCAACTTCAGCGTTGCTTTCACGGTCTTTATGCTGTTCAGCATGGTCTTCGGCATGATATTCGCCGGCGAGGAAGCCAGGGCGGGCATTATGTACTGCTGGGGTATTGCGGGCGCCATGTTCGCCGCCGTGATCATGCAACTCGTGTTCTTCACGCCGCTGGTCATAAGGAGGTTCGGCTATGGTGCGCGCATCGCCCTGTTCGGCGTCTGCCTCTATGCCGTGCTCACGCCTGCGGCCGCGTTCTTCGGTTGGTTCCCGGCCGACATACCAGGCGCGTGGATTACCTGGACCGTCACCTACGTCGTGATCCTGGCATTCATGACCGTGCTGTTCACGCTCATCTACCGACGCGAGACCAAGGCGCTCAACGAGAAGCTCGAGAGGTACAAGTCCGGCCATTAGGACCCGCGACGCGCCTACGCCAGACGGGTCTTCTTGGTGACGGGGCAGGTGATGACATCGCCGCGCTTGATGTAATGGACCAAGAATCCGACGCCGGCCAGGGCCAACGCGGTGCCGAGGCCCGTGTAGAAGAACGCGACGAACCATCCGGGCACGATACCGAAGGCGCGCAGCGAGATGCCACCGCCCATCATGATGGCCATGATCACGTAGCCCTTCACGTCGAAGAAGCGCAGGACGTGCATCTTGTCCTCGCCATAGCCGCGGATGCGGTCGGCATGCTTGCCGACGAGCTTGCTGAACATGCAGTGGAAGACGACGAAGACGACCGGGATGCCGATGACCAGAAGCCAAATGGCGGCGTCTCCCTCGAGGCAGGCGATAACGCCGAGACGCATGATGTTCACGCCCGCCAGAAACCAGACGGCTGCCGCGATGAGCAAGAGGTATTTCGCACGTACCCTGAACATGATCGAACTCCGTAACCCACGGACCGGATATTCTTGCGACGAATTGTACGCGATACCTGCCCTGGCCTCCAGCGCTTCGCCAATCTGTCATCAAATCTTCCCCGGCATTCAAGCCAGAGATGTCTCGGTTGTGCCTCTTACTCCCCAAACGCTCCGGTCTGGCGGTTCCACAGCCGCGCGTAGTCGCCACCCTTGGCAACGAGGTCCGCGTGCGGACCGTCCTCCACGATGCGTCCCTGCGACAGCACGACGATGCGGTCGAGGCTGGCCACCGTGGACAGCCGGTGCGCCACCACGATGGCGGTGCGTCCCTCCATCAGTCGCGTCAGGGCCTCCTGGACGGCGGCCTCGCTCTCGGAATCGAGCGCGCTGGTCGCCTCGTCGAGCACGAGGATGGGGCAGTCGGCGAGCATGGCACGCGCGATGGCGATGCGCTGGCGCTGCCCGCCGGACAGCTTGACGCCGCGCTCGCCGGTGATGGTGGCAAAGCCCTGGGGAAGCGCCTCAATGAACTCCAGCGCGTTGGCCGCACGCGCCGCCTCGCGGATCTCTTCCATGGTGGCGTCCGGACGTCCGTAGGCGATGTTCTCGGCGATGGTGCGGTGGAACAGCAACGCCTCCTGGGGCACGTAGGCGATCTGGCGACGCAGGCTCTGCTGGGTCACGTCGGCCACGTTCTGGCCATCCACCAGGATCTCGCCCTCCTGGATGTCGGCCAGGCGCAGCAGCAACTTGGTGAGGGTGGTCTTTCCCGCGCCCGACATTCCCACGAGCCCCACGCGCTGGCCGGCCGGAATATGCAGGTTGAAGTCGTCGAACACCTGCGTCTTCACATCACCGTCGGTGTACCAGAAGTTGATGTCGTCGAAATCAATCTCGCCTTCCTCCACGTCAAGCGGCTTGGCGTCGGGCTTGTCGGCCACGAGGCGCGGCTCGTCGAGCACGGCGGTCATGCCCGAGGCATCACCGAAAG